>SPJK01044375.1_pt1 | contig 37136 bp, 31 predicted proteins | sample 3741771 | NCBI WGS metagenome assembly SPJK01 (sample SAMN10925997, study PRJNA522277) | cold seep metagenome | isolation source: Elba SIP-enriched marine methane seep metagenome, extraction at timepoint T2 | place: Italy: coast of Elba, Mediterranean Sea
CCACGACCGATCGGGATCATCGCGTCAATCGCCTTGATACCGGTCTGCAGCGGCTCGTGAACCGGCTGACGTGCCGCGATACCCGGCGCGATGATGTCAACGAGCGACGATTCGGTCGTATTAATCGCGGGACCGTCATCGAGCGGACGACCGAGCGGGTCCACAACGCGCCCGAGCATGGCTTCACCAACCGGGACGGACAACAGGTTGCCCGTTGCCTTGACCGTGTCGCCTTCCTTCACGGAAAGGAAGTTCCCGTAGATCACCGCACCAACGGTGTCTTCTTCGAGGTTCATCACCTGGCCCATGACGGCGCCTTCGGATGTTTCGAACTCGATAAGCTCACCCGCCATCGCCTTGGAGAGCCCGTAGATACGAGCGATACCGTCGCCGACTTCGACAACGCGCCCGACTTCGGAGATCTCGAGCTCGCTCGAGAACTGCTCTACTTCCTGCTTAATGACGCTGACGATCTCGTCGGTCTTGATCTTCACGGGGGTTCTCCTGCCTGGCCCATCGATCCGGGCAACGGGTTCGGAAAAAGTGGTTCGGTTCACCCTCCAGAACACGCCCATGCGCGCCCTTCGGGGGGATGGAAGGGTAGGACCAAAGCAGACGGAAGTCTCGCTCAAAAGGGGGTTTGAAATTCAATCCCGGACCAGATCGAGACTAAGGCTGATCCGAACCCGCGTCGTCTTGCTCCAACGAAGACTCCGCGACCCGAGAGATCCGGAATCCCACGTCCTGTTCCTGCGACACAACCCGACAACCCGGGGGCAGGTTCACGATCTGTGCGGGTTTCTCGTTGATCCCCTGCCCCAGATCCTCGAAGCTCAACGCGATCAATGCCTGTGGACGCACCGATTTGGATCGCAGAAGCTCGATGGCGTCCACCGGTCCTTCGATCTCGACGCCCAAGAGATCCCGATCCGTGTCGTCCAAATCCACCCGCCAGCGCCCGATCTCACCCGGTGCGAGCAGCACCTGTACCGGCAACGGGTCCAACGTCAGACGCTGGGTCACGCTGCGGAGGGTGACCAGAACATCAACCTGCGCGGGTTCAAGTGTGGTCGCCCAGGTCCCCGAACGCACCCCATCGAGCTCAACGACCATTCCGGGAACCGTCTCGAGACGCCCCGGGGTGAGCTTCTCAACCTGATCATCTGTCACAACAACCTTGGCCTGCTCGGACGCGACCTGCTGCATCACCGAACTCGGGGCACGCAGCGTCACCAACGCGGGTTCAGTAAAAGGCACGCTATCTGTCTGGACGCCCTCTGGGAGAACCACCCCGATGCGGAACTCACGCATCTCGATCTCGTCGACCTCGACCATGACCCGTTCCGGATTCACAGCGGTAATGGTGACCCCGTGCATGTCGAGATCGGGAGACTTACGCAGCTCCGCACGCAGATCGATCTCAAAGATACCCGGACGCGCGGGGATCTCGCGACCAAGACGCAACTCCACCCGGTTCTGCAACTGACGCACGAGCTCATCGATCCCCGATGTGGACCCCTCGATCTCGATCTCAACGACCCGGACCGAGTTCTGACCCGGCGCTTGGCGCACCGCGAGCTCGATCCCGCCGGGCGTTTCGACCATCGTGATCGCGAGCTGCGCCTCGACGGCCTGCGATCGGACCATCCGCGACTCGGCCAACAACCAGAGCATCATCGAGATCAATGTCACGACGATGACCGTCCGGATCTTTGCGAACACGCTCCGCTGCTCACCCATTACGCGTCCCCCTTCTTGGAGGCAGACGACTCGGAATCAACCTCATCATCACGCATCAACGATTGCTCGGGTTCGGGCTCGTCCCCGGATTCGATCCGCGTATCGTCCGCGAACCCAGACGGCGCGTTCTGATCAATGATCGGCTCGCCCGCTTCCGGGGTCGGCTTGTGCCCCAGATGATCGCGGATTAATCCCTCAAGATCGCCCGGCTTGATCGGCGTGCTCAAAACCCCGCGTTCCGCGATCCGGATCGCGCCTGTTTCTTCGGACACGACGAGCACCAGCGCATCGGTTTCCTTCGTCACCCCGATCGCGGCGCGATGGCGCGACCCGAGCGATTGGTCTTCAATCTCGTTCGCGTTGGCCATGGGCAGTTGGACCCCAGCGCTGTGGATCTTGTCGCCTCGGATGACCACCGCCAGATCGTGCAGCGCAGATCCAGGGTGGAAGATCGTCTGGATCAACGACGCGGACAAGCTCGCGTTGAGGACCGTGCCGCCCTCGACGAGTGCCTTGAGCCCCACGGATCGCTCGATCACGATGATCGCACCGAAACGGGCCTTTGACAGGAAGACGCACGCCGGGGTGAGCTCGGCTGCGACCTTTTCCGCACCCTGATGCGTGCCCCGCATAAACCCCGTCTCCCCCAGACGGATCAGCGCCCGCCGAAGCTCAGGCTGAAAGATCACCACGAGTGCGATCGCGATGACCGCAAGGACGCGATCGTAGAGGTACGCGATCCGCGCGAAGAGATCATCGCCAAACAGCCGAACAGAGAGCGTCCCGACGATCAAAACAAAGAGAAGCCCCTTGAGTGCACGCGCGGCACGCGTCCCTTGGACGAATCGCAGGCCCGCGTAAACCACAAGCCAGATGACAAGGAACTCGATCGCGATCTCCCACCAGTTGTAGGAGCCCAATCTGCTCAGCAGGTCTTGGAGACGATCAAACGAGCCCAATACGATTCCTTCCGCGTCAAGGCGTGACGAACAAACCAAAGCGTACGGTTCTGATTCTAACCGCTCCCCCATCCGGGCGTTGGGACTCTATCCTCTTATATGCCCTTTGAGATCAGGAAGATCGAATCGACACCCAACCCGCGTGCCCGCAAACTCATCGTGGACCCCGCGCCGGGCGCGATCCGATCGTTCTTCAAGTCCGAGGATGCGCAGAGCGACCCGATGGGCAAGGCCCTCTTCGATATCGAAGGCGTCACGAATGTGCTCATCCACACCGCCTTTGTGTCCGTCTCACTCAAAGACGCCAACGCGTGGAAATCGACCCTCCCCAAGCTCCGCGCCGCACTCAAATCCGTGCCCAACTCATGAGCAACGCGCCAGATGATCCCATCCTGACCCGATCGCTCGAGTCGTGGTTTACAACCAATGCTCGCGATCTGCCCTGGCGGACCACAACGCGCGACCCGTACCGTTCGCTCGTTTCCGAGCTCATGCTCCAGCAGACCCAGGTCTCACGCGTGATCGAGAAGTTCGAGCCCTTCCTCGATCGGTTCCCCACCGTTCACGATCTCGCAAAGGCCCCTGAGGACGATGTCCTCGCTGCGTGGGCCGGGCTCGGGTACTACCGGCGTGCCCGCCTCCTCCATGCGTGCGCCAAAGCGATTGTTGAGCACCACGGCGGAGTCGTCCCCAACTCGCTTGATGAACTGCTCGAACTCCCGGGCATCGGGCGATACACAGCCGGCGCGATCACGTCGATGGTGTTCCACCAGCGCGCCCCGATCGTGGACGGGAATGTCATCCGCGTCCTGCTTCGAGTCCACAACCAACCGATCCCGCAGACGGACAAAGCAACCATCGCATGGGCATGGGAACGCGCCGAGCAGCTCGTGCTAACCTGCGAAGACCCCGCGATCTTCAACGAGTCCATGATGGAACTGGGAGCGACGGTCTGTGTCCCCAAGGGGCCCAAGTGCCTGCATTGCCCGATCTCAGATCCGTGCGGCGCACTCGCAGCGGGCACCACCGAGTCGATCCCCATCCCCAAACCCCGCGCAAAGCAGAAGCACCTCTATTGCGCATCGCTCGTCATCCGCGATGGGGACTCGATCTACCTCGAGCAGCGCCCCTCCAAGGGGATGTGGGCGGGGATGTATCAGCTCCCCACCCTCGAACGCGACGATCGAATCCACGAACCGGACGAGCTCGCCCAAACGGGCATCGATGACCCTGAGCACATCGAGTCGTTCACTCATGTCACGACGCACCGGATCGTCGAGTTCGCGATCTACCGAACCGATGCCCCGGTGCAAACGCCCGAGAACTGGACGAAACACCCGATCACGGCGCTCGATTCGCTCGCGATCTCCAACGCACAGGTGAAGGCACTGCGGATCGCGGGTATTCTTGAGTCGTGAAGATCGCCGTCGTCATCCCGGTGTACAACGAGCAGACCCTGCTCCCTGTGTTGTTCGATCGCCTGATCAACACGCCCGCGCCCGCGCTTCCCGACGGGACGCGTTGCGATCGGGTGATCTACCTCGTCGATGACGGGTCGCGTGACGATTCGCCCAGGATCATCGACGAGCTCGCCCAGCGCGGCGACACCATCGCGATCCATCAATCCCACAACCAGGGCAAAGGTGCAGCCCTCGCTGCCGGGATCGCCAAGGCGCTCGAAGATAACGCGGACGCGATCATTATCCAGGACGCGGACCTCGAGTACGACCCGCGCGAGCACGATCAGGTCCTCGCCCCGATCCTCGACGGCAGAGCCGACGCGGTGATCGGGACCCGGTTCCTCGGGCAGACCCATCGCGTGCTCTACTACTGGCACTCAATCGCGAACCGGATCATCACCCTGACGAGCAACATGATGAGCAACCTGAACCTCACGGACATCGAGTGCGGATTCAAGGCCTTCACCCGAGACGCGATCAACGACATCCGCATCACGGAGAAACGGTTCGGGGTCGAGCCCGAGCTCATCGCCAAGCTCGCCAAGATCCGCCTCCCGGATGATCAGGGCACCCGGCGCATCCCGCTTCGTATCTACGAGGTCCCGATCTCCTACGCGGGTCGGACCTATGAAGAGGGCAAGAAGATCGGTTGGAAAGACGGCGTCGAGGCGATCTGGTGCATCCTCAAGCACAACCTCGGTTAATCAATCGCTCGGCACCTCGATCGGGCCCTTCCCGCCCTTGCGACGGATCCAGTTGATTGATCGATACACGGCGTGCCGCTGGACGAGCTTGCGTTCGAGCCAGAACTTTCCAGGAAAGTTGATGAGCGAGAGTCCGAGCAGGATCGTGAGTAATCCCTGCCCAGGAAGCACGAGCATCGCGATCCCGCCCAGCAGCAGCAACCCACCCAGCAGTTTCTTGGCTGAGAAGAGCATGATCCGGATCATCGGGTGGCGCGTGGACAGTTCCAATGGGGCACGCCGATCACGTACGAAGTAATCGCTGGGCAGACGCACAAGAATCCACGGCACCGCGATCAACGTCCCCACAAAGGTTACAACCGACACCCCAATCAGGATCGCGATGAGTTGTTCGTTGATCTCGGGCATGTATGCCTGTTTATCCGATCACGCGTGTGAATCTTTCAAGCAGCGCGTCGAGCTCGTCAGCGCTCGGTGCGTTGAGGGTCACATGCCCGATCTTGCGCCCTGCCCGTGGGGACTTGCCGTACATGTGGACATGCGCTTCGGGCATCGATTCGAGCGCACCGGCGCGGGGCTCGTCGCCGATGATGTTGACCATCGCGCTGTGCCCGATTGGGTCTGCTGAGCCGAGCTGCATCCCCATCACCGCGCGCATGTGGTTCTCGAACTGCGATGTCTTCGCGCCCTCGATCGTCCAGTGCCCCGTGTTGTGTACACGCGGCGCGATCTCGTTGGCGACGAGTGTCGCGTCCGTGCCCGTCCCGATCTGGAAGAACTCGACCGCGATCGTCCCGACATACTCGAACCGATTCAAGATCTGACGGGCTGCATGTTGCGCCTGCTCGATCAGGTGCTCGTTGACATCCCGCGCGGGGGCTTTGGACACGCGGAGGATCCCCCCGCGATGGACATTGGCGCTAGTAGGGTAGTACGCGATGTCGCCTTCGATCGAGCGGGTCGCGACGATGGACAGCTCGCGCTCGAACTCGACGAACTGGTCGAGGATCGCGGGGACGGACCCGATCGTTGCGAACGCGTCCGCCGCCTTCGACGCGTCGTTGATCAGGACCTGCCCCTTCCCGTCGTACCCGAGCGAGCGGGCTTTGAGTATCGCGGGGGTGCCGAGTTCTTCCAACGCCGACTCCAATGACTCGACATCATCAATTGCGCGGTACTCGGGGATCGCGATCCCGAGGTCCTTGAACATCGAGCGTTCGATGTGTCGATCCTGCGCGTACCCGAGCGCGTCGGGGTTGGGGTGGATCGGCTTGAGGGGTTTGATCACCTCGCCCGCCGCGGCGGGGACATTCTCGAACTCGTAGGTCACGACATCCGAGCATGCGGCGAGTTGCTTGAGTGCCTCAGGGTCGTCGTAGTCCCCCACGATCTGCTCGGACGCCGCACGGGCGCAGCAGTGCTCGTTGGGATCGAGCACGGTGCAAGTCACGCCGAGCGATTCGACCGATTGGGCGAGCATCAGCGCGAGCTGCCCGCCTCCGATGATCCCGACGCGTTGCACGGGCGCGGCTGAATCGCTCATGCCTGCTCCCGAGGGTCGGGGTGATCGAGCACGCCTTGGGTCTGGTTGGCGCGAAACTGTTCGAGCCGATCACTGATCTCGGGGTCCTTGTTCCCGACGATCGACGCGGCGAGCAGCCCCGCGTTGCGTGCACCGGCTTTACCAATGGCGACGGTCGCAACAGGGATCCCCGCGGGCATCTGCACAATCGACAACAACGAGTCCATGCCCTTGAGCGCCTTGCTCATCACCGGAACCCCGATGACGGGGATCGTCGTCATCGACGCGACCATGCCGGGCAGATGGGCGGCTCCGCCCGCGCCCGCGATAATGACCTCGATCCCGCGCTCCTTCGCTTCTTTCGCGTGGGATACGAGCAGATCGGGGGTTCGATGTGCGGAGACGACCTTCACCTCGTGAGGCACGCCGAGCTCTTCGAGCGCCGCCGACGCGTGCTCCATGACATCAGGCCAATCCGATTTCGATCCCATGATCACGCTGACGAGTGGGTTGCTCATGGTGGATCGTATACCGCTCAGGGCGAGGCGGGCTCGACGCCGCGGAGTTGGAATGTCCGCTCGATGAGCTCGAAGCCAGGAGCATCGATCTCCCGAGTCGCGTCGAGCTGCTCGAAGCGCACCCCGACCACCCGCCCGTCCTCAAGCGGTACATAAATCGCCCGCACTCGCTGCTCACCGAGCATGGGTACACGGGATGTCAGCTCGGCACCGACCCCCATGAGGCGCAGCCAGCGCCAGAGCTCGGCCCGGTCTTGGATCGTGTCTGACCAGAGCGATTTCGACAGATAGGTCTCCAGCTCTCGTTCCGCCGGGACCACACGGTCGAATATCGAGCACCAGAATCTGCTGCCGTGCTCGGAGCTGACTAGGAATGAGCGATACTGCTCGTGGGATCGCTCGGTGATCGCCCAGTTGGTGGGGATCTCACACGCGAACCAAGAACGCTCGATGTGCGCCGTCGGATCGAGGGCTGGTTCCTGATCGCTGAAGGCGCTGAACTCCACCGAGTCCACAACCAGCATGGCCGCCGGCTTCTCAGGGTTCCAGCTGCTGAAACTGTTGATGTAGCGAATGAGCGTCAGGTGGCCCGGGCCAGCGGAGTGCACAAAGTGAAACATTCGGGCACGCACGTCGCCATCATCGATGGTGTGCTCGATCCCATAGCCCCTCTGGCTGCCCAGCGTGACGACGGGTTGCTCCTCCACCAGTTCTACCTCGTAGCCCTGCCCCCGGAGCTCATTAAGGCTCAGCTCGACGACATCGGGGCCTTCGACGGGGTGGAGCGATACGGTGAGGCGGACATCGGAGCCGGGGTTGCTCAGATCGGCACGGCGATCGTCCGTAGCCCCGTCCTCTACGATCCATCCAAGGGGGTAATCGAAGGCGAGTCCGGACTCGGTGTGGCGCTGCGAGCCTTCGGAGAATGCATCATGCCCGGGAGACAGCCCCATCATGATCAGCATTCCCCCAACCAGCACGACCGCCCGCCACAACATCGGCACCACCAGGAACAGCACCGCCGCCCAGACGGATCGCAACCGACACAGCGAGCGCACCATGATGTACGCAGACACCGGCGCGATGAACATGAATGCGCCCGGGATGTAGTTGCCGACCCCGACCGGCTGCTCAAGGTACACCCCGACATCGTTGTACCGAACCGAGAAGATTAGCAACAACACAAGAAGCGGCACCATCTCGATCGATCTCGCGAAGATGTAGATCCGGCTGCTCGCACGCCACCGGTTGCCGCGCACGCCGCAGATCCGCAGGCGAAGCCAGACCCAGAGCCCGCCGAGCCCGTACTCCGCACCCGCTCGGAGCACGCCAAGCCCGATGATCACACCCCAGAGCATCACCCACGAATCGATCCGCATCGGGAGCGGCTCGGCATTGAGTCGCTGTTGGTTGACGACCCAGTTGGTCATCTGCCCTGATCCGACAACCCAAGCAACGAGCATCACGACCAAGATGGACGCGTGATACCCATACCCGAGCATGAACCTGCCCGGGCGAAACAACAGATAGAACGGCGCGAGCACGAGCGGGACGCATCCCCGCCCGGATTCGATCGCCTCGGAGTTGATGATGTATGGATGCGTTTGTTCGTCCATCATCAGAACTGATACGAGTACCCGAGGACCACGCTGCCGAAGGTCTGCCCGCTCGGCTGGGACTCGAACCGCTCAGTCAGGAAGTTCTGTGCCCACCCCGCGTACAACTGTTTATACCGCAGCACAACACCGATGCTCGCCCGCGCGACGAGGGGTTCTGAATCGGTCGATCGCGATGTCGCGAAGGTGTTGCCGTCGAGGAAGATGTCGCGACCGACCGCGTCTGCGCCGACTGAGCCGTAGACATAGAAGGAGAAATCACCCTCGCCCCAATCGGCGCCTTGGACCGTGTGGTCCTTGTGCCCGAGGAATGTCGCGGGACCAAAGTCGTTGGGGAGGTTGTGCCCGGCGCGGAGGGTCATCTTCGCGTGCCCCATGATCGCGACGTTCCCGAGCTCGAACCCGAGTGCCGGGAGCATCTCCATTTCCACCCCCCAGAGTTCCGCCTTCTCCGAACGCCAGGTGCGGGTGTAGTTGAAGTCGATCGCCAGCTCGTTCGCGAGCTGGGTGTCCCACCCGAGCGGGTCATCCTGATCGGGGTACGCGTTATGGATGAACTCCTGCACCGATTCCGCGCCGGACCACTCGCCGACGACACCCAGGTCGAGCCCGAAGTGGTCGTGCTTGGTGTTGTCCGCGCGCTGGAACGAGAACGCGAAGTACAGGTACCCGCCGTAGGGGTGATCGTCCGCGGGTGGGTTGGTCTGGGTGATGAACTCACTCGTATAGATCCGCTGCTTGAGCGCGAGCCCGAACCCGAATCGCGGGTCGTCCCATTCCCCCGCCGGCGCGAGCTTGTCCTTGAGCGAGCTCGTCAGGTTCGGATCAAACGAGAGCTCGATCCCGAACCCGTTCGTGTAGAACCGGTCCGAGTTGTCGACGAGGTTTGCGAATGTCCCGTCGTTGTCCCAATACACGCTCGAATCACGAAAACGCATATCACGCAACGACCATGACTCGGGTTCCGTGATCGATGCGATCTCGTCAACCTGTCCCGGCGCGTCTTGCGCCATCACACCCCCCGCAGGGATCAGAGGCAGGAGCATCATCATCGTCCATGAGCGCGTCTTCATGCACCCACGATATCGACTAAGAACACACTTGGCGCGTACGTCGTGTCGATCTCTCACCACTTACCCGATTGGGTTTAGCGTTGTCGCTGGGACGCGATGAGCCTTGGGAACCTGCTCGAATGCGAGCGGGTTGAGGACATGGGCTTCGTGACTGATGCGAAAGATTGAAGATATCTTACTTCTTAATCAAATAGACTCGACATTCATCGATGATCCGCTTGATCGCTGACTCGATCTCCCCACCAAACACATCGTCTTCCTGGCCTCGCTCTCCGTACACGATCAATCTCAAGTCTCTATATCTACTACCCTCAGTCTGCCCGTCATAGTCTGGATCAATGTAAAGCTGCACTGCGCTATAAAATTGCCTAAGGAGTTTCTCAACAGGCCTTAGCCAATCTCGATACTCATCGCCCAACAGAGCTTCAAGCTCAATTGACTTAGTATGCAAATCTGAATATTGCTTCTGCACATTCCAAAATCTACCTAAGTGACCAATCCTCTGAAATGGATCAGCCCCTTGTTGCTTGATTTCTTCTACCTGCTCGTCCGTAACTTCATACTGCTTCTTCAAGGCATTGACTTCATTGCCAGTCATCACCAATGACCTAGCTCTCCAAAATTTATCGCGAACCAGTATCGCCTGATGAATAACCGAATATGCAATAGTGTGTCGTTGCTGAAGATACTGCTGTTTTTTCCAGTATCGCATCGCAAAAACGGCCGCCAAAAACGCTGTCACGATAGTGCCTAGAACACCCCCTAATGCCGGCCATATGCTCGCTGTTTGTTCTGAAGCCTCCGCCAGCATCACTCACCCCTCGTCCTTCTCCGCCAGCTTCGCGACGACGGAGAAATCCTCAAGCGTCGTCACATCCTGTGTGATCTCGGTATCGCCCGCGGCGATCGAGCGGAGGAGTCTGCGCATGATCTTGCCCGAGCGGGTCTTGGGGAGCGCCGCCGTGAATCGGATCATGTCGGGCTTGGCGATCGCGCCGATCTCGTCGCCGACGTGTTTGCGGAGTTCCGCGATGAGCTCGTCGCTGGCTTCGAACCCGGGCGCGGGGGTGACGAAGGCCGCGATCCCGGTGCCCTTGATCTCGTGGGGCATCCCCACCACCGCTGCCTCGACGACGCTCTCGTGCGAGACGAGGGCGCTCTCAACTTCCATCGTGCCCATGCGATGACCCGAGACATTGATCACATCGTCGATGCGACCCATGATCCAGAAGTTGCCCATGTCATCGCGCCGTGCGCCGTCGCCGGCGGTGTAGATGGGCTCGCCGTCGATCTTGACGGTGGACCAGTAGGTATCAATGAATCGCTGACGATCGCCGTGCACCCCGCGGAGCATGCCCGGCCAGGGTTTGCGGATGACCATGAGCCCGCCGGTGTTCGCGGGCTGCTCCTCGCCGTCGGTGTTGACGACCGCTGCGTCCACGCCGAACGCGGGGTGCGTGCACGACCCGGGTTTGCAAGGCGTCGCGCCGGGCAACGGCGTGATGACATGCCCGCCCGTTTCCGTCTGCCAATAGGTATCGACGATGGGGCACACGCCGCGCCCGATCTTGTCTCGGTACCACATCCACGCTTCGGGGTTGATGGGCTCGCCCACCGTCCCCAAAATCTGCAGCGAGGACAGGTCAGCGCTCTCGGGGTGCTCGTCGCCCCACTTCATAAACGCACGGATCGCGGTCGGTGCGGTGTAGAACTGTGTCACCTTGTGTCGCTCGCACATCTTCCAGAACCGCGACGCGTCGGGGTAGTCCGGGCCGCCCTCGTACATCAGGGTCGGGACGCGGTTCGGAAGGATCCCGTAGACAATGTAGGAGTGCCCCGTGATCCACCCGCAATCCGCGGTGCACCAGTACACCTGGTTCTGATCGGGGATCAGGTTGAAGGTGTACTTGCTCGTGAGGTAGGTATACACCATGTACCCCGCGTTGGTGTGGACGATGCCCTTGGGCTTGCCCGTAGATCCCGAGGTATACAAGAGGAAAAGCATGTCCTCGCTGTCGAGCTCTTCGCACGGGCACTCGTCGGCCGCCTTCTCCATCTCTTCGTTCCAGCACCGATCGAGCTCGCCCCACTTGATATCGTTGTGACAACGCCCGAAGCACAGCACATGCTCGACGGGCTGATTCCCCGCATCCTTCATGATGTTGATCGCCTCGTCGACGTTGTCCTTGAGAGGCACAACCTTGCCGCGGCGCCACGACCCATCGCAGGTGATGATCATCTTCGAGCTCGCGTCCTGCACGCGATCGGTGATCGCCTGGGCGCTGAACCCGCCGAAGATCACGGAGTGGGGCGCACCGATGCGGGCACACGCGAGCATCGCGATCGCGAGCTCGGGGACCATGCCCATGTAGATCGTCACGACATCGCCCTTGCCGATGCCCTTGCTCTTGAGCACATTGGCGAGCTTGGAAACCTCGGACTGAAGATCCTTGTAGGTGATCCGGCGCACATCGACGGGGGCACCCGAATCGTCAACGGGCTCGCCCTCCCACAGGATCGCGACATCGTCGCCGTGCCCGGACTCGACTTGTCGATCGACGCAGTTGTAACAGACATTGGTTGTCCCGCCGACGAACCACTTCGCGTCGGGGGCGTTCCATTCGAGAACCGAATCCCATTTCTTGAACCAATGCAGATCGTCCGCGATCGTTGCCCAGAACGACTCTGGGTCCGCGATCGATTGATCGTACATCGTTTTGTACTCTTCAAACGAGTTGACCAGCCACTTGCTCGCACCGACCTCGTCCGCTTTGGGAGGCTGGAACACCCGATCCTCGTGCATGGTGGACTCGATGCCTTGCGATGCGCTGTCGTTCGTCATTCCAGGACTCCTCAGAGACATATGTAACGGTTTACTGTGGAGTCCTATTCTACAGAAAACTCCATTCCGCACAAGCAGGTACGGAATGTTCCTGCGATACCGGAACCGTGTCGCACACCAGTCATGTACGACACCCATAAGAAACCCACGCAGTCCAAAGGAACAGGCTGCGTGGGAAGAGAGAGCGTGTTGTGTACCTCATTCAGCGCTGCGCCATCATGACGCGCCGACGCATGAAATCGCGGATGAGGGATGCGATGAGCTCGCCGTCCTCTTCGAGCGCAAAGTGCCCGGTATCAAGGATGTGCATCTCCGCATCGGGCAAATCACGCAAGTATGGATGCGCCCCCGATTCGGGGAAGATCGGATCGTTCGCGCCCCACGTGATCAGCATCGGTGGTTGATGTTCACGGAAGTACGCCTGCCACTCGTGGTAGAGCCCGGGGTTGGTGCCGTAGTCATAGAACAGATCGAGCTGGATCTCTTGGTTCCCCTCTCGATCGAGCAATGGCTGGATCACCAGCCAGTTGTCTGGGGAGATCATCTCCGGATGACGAACCCCCGTCATGAACTGCCACTTCGTCGCCCCAAGGGTCAACAACCCGCGCAACGCATCGCGATCCTCTGGCGCATCAGATGCCCAGTACTGCTTGATCGGGTTCCAGAACTCCTGGAGCCCCTCGTCGTACGCGTTCCCATTCTGCACCACGAACCCCGCGACTCGTTCTGGGTTTGCCGTCGCGATGCGGTACCCTACGGGCGCGCCATAATCCATGACATACAGCACATAGTCAACAAACCCCTTGCGTTCGAGCAACTCGTTTGTAACCTTCGCGAGGTTGTCGAACGTGTACTCGTACTCATCGTGCGGCGGCGCGCTGCTCATGCCGTACCCCGGGTAATCGGGCGCGATGATGTGGAACTCATCGCTGAGCTCGTCGATCAAATCGCGGAACATGTGCGAGGACGTCGGGAACCCGTGCAAGAGCACAAGCTGAGGCTGCCCGGGGGTGCCTGCTTCTCGGTAGAAGATGTCCATCCCATCGATTTGCTCCGTCGCGTATCGCACCCGGCTGCCCATCATGATCTCGTTCGCATCGTCTTTCTGATCAGGCGCGATCGCGTGTGCCAACGGTGTGGTCCCAACGAGCGCCAGAACACTCGTCAACAACAGGTTCTTCGTCTTCATCGTGTTCTCCTGTGTTCCTCTCATCGAACAGTGTGTGAAAACAGGGACGCGCCTCTCTCGGGGCGCACCCTGTATGGGGAACTCAGCACGCTGAGCAGGATGTTTCGACGACAGGGAAGTCGATCTTCGTCTGCGCGATGTGGTTGAAGTAGTTGGTAAAGGTGTTGATCGCAACACTCGCGACGACCTCCACAATCTCCGCGTCCGTGACACCCGCAGCACGTGCTTCGGAGATGTCTGCGTCGGAGACATCGCCTCGTGTTTTGACGACGGTTGTCGCGAACGTGAGGAGCGCCTGGATCTTTGAATCGCTCGCGTTCCCTGCGAGGTTCTTGGACAGTTCGTCTGCATCAACCCCGGTCATCTTCCCGATCGCAGTGTGCGCCGATGCGCAGTAATCGCACGAGTTAGCGCCCGCGATCGCAAGAGCGAGCTGCTCTTTGACTTGAGGCGAAAGTGTGGAGGTCCCCAGCGCGTCGCCAAAGGCGAGTGCCGCGGACAACGCTGCAGGCGAGTGCGCCATCGTCGCGTACAGATTCGGGATCATCCCGATCTTGTCCTTGATCGCGCTGAGGATCTCAGCGCCCTCGGGGGATGCGGTTTCAACGGATAGTGGTTCGATGCGTGCCATGTGATTGCTCCTTTGTGCCTGGCGTGATGTTTCGAATGCCGAGTCGGCGGTATACTACGACAATCATACTTACTAGTCAGTATATTTCCGAACACTTGGATTAACTTGCCCAAACTGAGTCAGCATGCCCCCGCAATCGCCTTAAAACCCTATTTAGCAATAATTTGCCGCACATTGCAGAGACACGAATATACGCTCGCAATCGCGATGATGGAGTCCCATAACTTCAGTTCACCCTGACGTGATCGGCGTTTGATCGATGGGCGCAGAAAACAGGCCGAGCTTTTGCTCGGCCTGTGTCATTCAAAGATAGATCAAGTTGTGATCAATGCCCCTGGACAGGCGGCGGGACGTTCATCTCGTGTGCTTCCCCAGCCCCCTTGGGCACGCGGATGTCCTCGATGAGATCCTGGATCTCTTGAGGGGGCGCCTTGGTGAACATGCTGATCACGATCGCGACGATGAAGTTGATGACCATGCCGACCGAGCCGATGCCCTCTGGCGAGATCCCAAAGAGCCAGTAGTCCGACTTGTCACTGCCGGGCTCCCATGAAGTGATGGCGCTGAGCAGCCCGTTGGCCCAGCTGAACTTGAACATCGCGATGTAGACACCGGTGAACACAATACCGGTGATCATCCCCACCACGATGCCCTCACGGTTGGCACGCTTGGAGAAGATGCCCAGCATGATGCACGGGAAGAAGCTCGACGCCGCCAGCCCGAACGCCAGTGCCACGACCTCGGCCACGAAGCCGGGAGGGAAGATCCCGAAGTAGCCAGCGCAGATCACGCCCACACCCGCGGCCGCGCGAGCAACCCAGAGCTCGTTCTTCTCGGTGATGTCGGGCTTGATGACCCGCTTCATCAGGTCATGCGAGACCGCGGTCGAGATGACGAGCAGCAGACCCGCGGCAGTGGAAAGCGCGGCGGCCAAACCACCCGCAGCGATGAGCCCGATGACCCAGTTGGGCAGGTTGGCGATCTGTGGGTTTGCAAGGACCATGATGTCACGATCGACATACAACTCGTTGGGCCCATCGCTCGGTTCGTTGGTTACCTGGCGGTTGCCGTGCACCGTTCGACCCTCGGGATCGTCCGATGGTGCCTCGAATGTCGGCTTGCCGGCGAACGCGGGGCCGGCCCGGTAGTCGACCTTACCGTCGCCGTTCTTATCAACCCACGCGAGCAGGCCCGTGTCCTCCCACTCCATGAACCACTCCGGGATGACCTTGTCGTCTTCGCCGGCGAGCTGCGGGTCGTAGTAGGCGTCGTTGACGGTCCCGATCAGGTTCGTGCGCCCAAATGCACCGACAGCGGGTGCGGCGGTGTAGAGAATCGCGATGAAGAAGAGGGCATAGAACGCGCTCTTGCGTGCGTCGCGGACCTTGGGCACGGTGTAGAAGCGGATGATGACATGCGGCAGACCCGCGGTGCCCACCATCAGCGCTAGGGTGATCATGAAGATATCGAGCTTGGACTTGGAGCCATCGGTGAAGGCGCTGAAGCCCAGCTCGGTGTTGATGGTGTCGAGCTTGTCGAGCATGCCGACGGTTTCGCCCCCGGCCAGCTGCGAGCCGACCTCGCCGCCGAGCGTATCAATGAAACCCATCTGCGGGACGACATTGCCGGTCAGCAGCATGGACATGAAGATCGCGGGGACCATGAAGGCGAAGATCAGGACGCAGTACTGGGCAACCTGGGTGTAGGTGATGCCTTTCATCCCGCCGAGCACGGCGTAGACGAAGACGATCGCCATGCCGATGATGACGCCGAGGTTGATATCGACACTCAGGAACTGAGAGAACACCACACCGACGCCCCGCATCTGCCCGGCGACATAGGTGAAGCTCACAAAGATCGCACAGATGACGGCGACCACGCGTGCGAACTGGGAGTAGCACCGATCGCCGACGAAGTCGGGCACGGTGAACTTACCAAACTTGCGCAGATACGGTGCCAGCAGGAGTGCGAGCAGAACGTACCCACCGGTCCAGCCCATGAGGTAGACGCTGCCATCGTACCCGGCGAAGGAGATGATGCCCGCCATCGAGATGAAGGAGGCGGCGGACATCCAGTCCGCACCCGTTGCCATCCCGTTTGCGAGTGGAGGCACCCCCCCACCGGCGACGTAGAACTCACTCGAGGAACCGGCGCGGCTCCACCATGCGATCCCGAGATAGAGCGCGAAGCTCAATCCGACAATCAGAAAGGTCCATGTTTGTGCGTCCATATCAGTCATCCTCCCGGAATCCGAACTTGCGATCGAGCTTGTTCATGAGGACAACGTACACAGCGATCAGGATCACGAAGGTGTAGATCGAGCCCTGCTGCGCGAACCAGAATCCGAGTTTCGCATGTCCGATCCGGTACTGGTTGAGTTGTTCGACAAACAGAATCCCGCACCCGTAGCTCACGATAAACCAGATCGAGAGCAGGACCGCGAGATAAGTCAGGTTGGTTCGCCAGTACTGTTTTCTGGCGTCGTTTGAACCTTGTGTCATTGGTGTTACCCCTTAACGAATGAGAACCCGACTCGGTGAGCCGAGCTTGAACTGATCACAGATTTAGAAGATGGCCTGCATTTGGGCGCGGAAGACGAACTGCGAGTTTGCGCCCGCGTCGTCGCCTTGCCACCCGCGTCCGCCGCCGCCCCAAGCGCCAGAGACCTCATCGAATGCAATACCCGCATCCGCGGTGAACTTCATCGCGTGCCCCGCGAGATACTTGGTTGCACCGAGCGTGAGGATGCTCAGGGTGTCTTCGGTTGTCGCGCCCGGGTTTGAGATTGCGAAATCGCCTGCCTGCCCGTCGAGGTCGCCCCATTCGTATCGCGCGAACAGTTCGATGTCATCGGTCACGAAGACCTGTCCTTGGATGAGTACGCCGTACTGGTCGTACTCAGTTCCACCCGGACGTTCTTCGTAGTTCCCGATGACGGCTGCGTAGAGCGCGGAGCCGCCGAATCCCCATTGGAAATCTGCTGTCCATTGCGTGATCTGCGTGTCGTTGGTGTAGATGTTCGATCCGCCCGCGCCCGCGAGGGTATCGCCGTCCTGGTAATGCCCGGCAATCCCAAACATCATGAACGGGTCTTCGTCACGGAAACTATTGAAGTCTGCTCGTTGTGACCAATCCCCCTCGAAGAGGAAGTCGGCGCGGGCGCTCGCGGCCCACTTGTTGCCCGGCGATGCGTCATTCCATGAACGCAAACCGTCGTTGTACGAAGCGGTGAGTCTGATGGTGTCGTTCTTCCAAGTCCCCTCGACGCCCTGCCCGTAGAGGGATGCGAATCGTGCATCGAGCACCGAGCGTTCAACAAAGGTTTGCTTTGTTTCCGACACGGTCCATTCGTTCCATGTGTGGAGCTTGAACTGCCCCATCCGCAATGAGAAGTTGTCGTCGATGTGCCAGTTCGCCCACGCGTCGAGGAGCAGCGATCCCCCCGAACCTGTAAACCCGAACCAGATGAAGAAGTCCATGTTGGGTTCTGCGAGGTTACCCTTGAGCCCGACACGGGTTCGCGAGTTCACAAACCCAACGGTCAGCTCATCCTGCGTGTCCTGTTGGTCCTGAACATCCGCGATGTAGCGGAACTGAACAAACGCGATCGGGTCAATGGTTACAGCGGAGTTGCCGGCCAAGAGCGTGTCATACTTACTTGCGTCCGTGATCAACTGGTCTCTCAGCGAGAGTGAGGTCGCATCGGAAGCGTGAAGTACAGAACTACCGAGCACAAGCCCAGTTACTCCAACTGAGCACATCTGGTTACAGATTTGACGCAGCATGATCTCCCCTGTCTTCAATGGTGATTGAGTTGTAAAGTCTTCACGAAATGTAACTCGGGGAAAGAGCAAACACAAACTGACACCCTCAAGATCGCCTTTCCTGAATCACCATAAGCCGATACAAGGGTTTGACAAACAGCTGAAAACGCCACCATTTACGCCAAAATCAGGTAAATGGAAGCAAATCTCGCCCGATCGATGATTGTGGACAACTTACTCGGAAATTCGAAGAAGATATCGTACCGATCGTTTCGTCCATGCTATTTCGAGGGGCACTCGATGTATCCATGGATCCACATGGGAAAGTGCTTTTAGTGGGTGATAATCCCCTGGCACAGCGGATGCAACAGAAGCATACCCGATGTCATGAGCGAAGCGGATGAGCGCATCAGACATCGTCGTCACCTGCCCGTATGGCCAAGCAAAGTGCTTGCAAACACCAAGTTCGGACTCGATCTCAGCCTTTGATTGATGAATCTCGTACTGAGCGATATCTGTTCGCAGAAGACGTAAGTTTGGATGCGTCAGCGTATGCGACCCGATCTCGTGACCGAGTTTGTGGAGTTGATGAAGATGGCTCCAGGACATCAGTTCTTTCGGATTCATAAGTAATCGAGTGCGAAAGAACTGCTTGGGTTCAATGCTTGGTATTTCACGAATCACACCTGGACACACAAAGAAGCAGGCGCTCACGCCAAGGTCTGCAAGAACTTTGGCAGCATGAAAATGTGTCATGAGGCCATCATCAAACGTAATAGATACAAATCGACCGGATACTTGATTCTGATTGATCATGTCGATGGCGTCAGAGTATGGAATGATGTCGTAACTCACCCGCAACCAATGGACAAAATCGACTAAACGTGCTTCATCGTGTTTCGTGTGATGCAAACACAGGATCTGCAATACATCAACTACATTCCGATTGATTGGAGTCGTGAAGGACAGACTCAGTCCCCCGAAGTTGAGACGGACCGATCTCGCACAGGCACTCAGCATTCTGCGAGCTCGCGTCTTTGTGACATTCAACAAGTCAATCGGATTTGACACGCTCAACCCACCCACTGTCTGGCTCATAGCCGAGTCGAACCAGCGCTTGACCAGAATGTTGATCGAATCGTGCCGCAAGATCTCTATTGAAGTAGTTCACCCAATCTCCGGCAATGCCCTTGCGTAGAAATGACGAAGGCTCACCCTGACCGGCTTTACGCCCGCTCATCGATTCGAAGCTGTAATAACCGACCGCATGATCGATTTGCTGCTCTGAAACTGCAACTTTGCAACGCTCCATACAACTCGTCAATACACCTTTCGTGTCTTGTAAGAGTTGCTCATACGATGTCGAATAGACTTGAGCAGGATCTGCGTGTTGCCAGCCCAACGCGTATGAACTCCACTGAAAACTTTTGCTCATTCCTGAGAGCAACTCATAGGCGAAGCGCCGAAAGAGCTCAATATTGTCGTTTGCTGGGTCAAATGAACTCAAGTAGGGGTGCTGGCGTAACCATCTCTGGGCTGGCGCTGAACCAAGATGGTTCGTGACGATTCTTGCTCGATGAAAAAACAATGACACCAATACGTCTCGCCCATCGCGATAAATATATAGACATCGCTTGCGGCGAGGATGAAAAGGCCAATGCGAGAACGTCACGCAACTGCTGGTGATCGGCAGAAGTGAGAACTCAACTAGAGGCAGGCCCATGCACAGGGAGACCATCTTGGCAAGCCATGTCCCGCCCGATTTGGGGTACTCACAGACCAACCATACAGGCATACGATCGCCCCAACGCGTTGACAAAGCACAATCAACCCGACGACTCACGCGATGCATTGCTCTTTGAGTGCGCGTCATGGTCAGCATGTTCCATTCGGAATCGGAACGCCCAGATTGGCTTGATTGTGACTCCATACACATATCGCTCAGTCGTACTCACACTGCTTGCGAAGTAACACCCTCCGCAAACTTTTCCTGAATCTGCTTCAGATAGTCAGCACGATAGGTTGGCAGATCCTGCAGATCCCCACAAGCGCCCTTTCGACGGAGCGAACTCAGCCAGACGTATACCCGTGGCATCACCTGGAGCGAGTTAAGCATCATCAATCTTCTCGAGCGACGACGAATCATTTTTTTGTACTCCACCTTGGATGCATTGATCTCTCCATTCGCCCACATCGATCGGAGCACCTGGATCTGAATACGATTGGAGTGTACAGATTTTTTCAGGAACACCTCGTTTCCAACGACATGAATAAAGGTTGGTTCTGGGTCGTAAAAACCGTTCGTGTTCATGCTCAGTTTGTATACGACTGCCGCATCTTCTCCGATCTGCCCAACAGTCTTTAGATCAGGCCGATAGCCGATCTGTTGAAGCAGATCTCTTCTTGCAGCCGTCGCGGCATGGATCAAAATCGGAACATCGATGGGTTTGAGTGCATACCCACGCTGGCGTACACCAACGAAGTTCAGATCCAGATTAAGCACGACTGAACACGAGGTGTAGTAATCATGCCCTGCGACCCGCGCTTGCTGAACGCGCGCTAGTCGATCTGGCATATAAAAATCATCAATGTCCCAGAGCGCGACCCAATCGCTCTTCGCGTTTTCGAGCAGCTTTGTTCGTGCGTATCCACGACCTCGATTCTGTTCGTACGAAATGACTCTCACTCGCGGGTCTTGGGTTGCGATACTCAGCAATAACTCACGGGTTTGATCCGAAGAACCATCATCGACCACGACCCACTCCCAGTTCTTCAGGGTCTGGGATCGCAGACACCAGTAACTGCGCTCGATCATTGATTCGCCGTTATATACCGGCGTAATCACACTCAAGAGTGAACTTTCAGAACTCATATCCGCCTCATCATGAATGATCAGAAATGCAAACAGCCATAATATATTTCATTGCACAGCTGAGTATGAGGCCTTGAGAATCAAAAGGCAAGATGTTATTTTCTTAAATTGCTTTACCGATAGCTAGTGCGCACTGGTAACGCGGAGGACTTCTTGGACGCTCGTCATTCCCGAGCTTGCCTTGTTGATCCCGTCCTGGCGCAACGAGCACATCCCGCGTTCCAGACACAATCTGCGGAACTCAGAAACATTGGGATTCCGAGCAATAATGTCGCGGAGTTCGTCGTCAATTGCGAGCATCTCGTAAATACCCACACGCCCCGAATACCCCGTATTTCGGCATTTATCGCAGCCTTTAGGCACCCAGAGCTCATCGCTGGGCAGTCCCTGCATCTCCAGGAACTCGGCCATCTCTTCAGAGGGTGCCTCTTGCGTTTTGCAATGCTGACACAGGCGGCGGAGGAGTCGTTGGGCGAGGACGCCGTTGACCGCGGCACCAACGAGGAAGGGTTCCAAACCAATGTTCACGAGACGGGTCACCGAGCTCGGCGCGTCATTGGTATGCAATGTGGATAACACCAAGTGACCCGTGAGCGCTGCCTGCACCGCGGTGTGCGCGGTCTCGTGGTCACGGATTTCGCCGAGCATGATGACATCGGGGTCCTGACGCAGCAGCGCCTTGAGCGCTTTCGCGAACGTCATCCCGATCTTCTCGTGGGTCTGGGTCTGGGTGATCCCCTCGAGGTGGTATTCGATCGGGTCTTCGACCGTCGACACGTTGAGCTTGACCTTATCAATCTGACGCAAGGACGAGTAGAGCGTGGTCGTCTTACCCGAACCCGTCGGACCCGTGACCAGGACGATCCCGTGGGGTTGATGGATCTGCCCTCTCCAGATGTCGAGGGTGCGTTCGTCGAATCCGAGATCCTCGAGTTGAACATTGATTGACTTGGTGTCGAGGATACGCATCACGACCTTCTCGCCGTACCCCGAGGGGAGGGTCGAGACACGCAAGTCGAGCTTGCGCCCGCCGACGACACATCGGATACGCCCGTCCTGAGGCACGCGACGTTCCGAGATATCTAGGTCCGCCATGATCTTTAGACGCGACGTGATCGCTGCGGTCATCTGCGGCGGCGGGTTCATTGCTTCGAACAAGACGCCGTCCACACGCAGGCGCACCTTGATCTTCTTCTCGCCCGGTTCGATATGGATGTCCGACGCGCCTTCTTTGACGGCGTTCTGAATGATGTAGTTGACATATCGGATAACGGGTGATTCGCCCGCTTGGGATTCGAGATCGACCGCTTCCGCGGTTTGCGCCGTCGTGATCTCGACGTCAGCTTCATCGACGTCCGCGAGTATCTCGGTGAGGTCCATCTCGGAAGCGCTGGCCCCGCCGACCATTTCTAGGGCACTGAAGATATCCGTCGGTGTGACGATTACAACCTTGACACTCGCAACACGCAATCGGTTGCGGATTTCATCGATCGTGAAGACGTCGCTCGGGTTCATGGTCCCCACGACAACACGAGCACCCTCAGTGCGCAACGGAACGATCTGGTTTGCCTGACAGAAGTCGAGGCCGAGGCGTTGGAGGAGCTTGCCGTCGAACCCGCCATCGAGTCCCTTCTCGAGATCGATGCGTTCGAACCCAACACCCGAGTTCGCCGCGACGACACTCAGGACGGCTTCTTCGTCCGCACCCTGTTCGAGCAGCACATGGATAAGCGATTTGCCCGGGGTTTGGGCGACGATCTTCTCTGCATTGGTGATCTGCTCGGCGCTGAGCCCACCCTGTTCGACGAGCAGCTCGCTCAGTTGACTTATCACATCTTCTGAGTCGCCCGAGACGTCGGGGCGGTACACCTCGCTGACCGCACGCGAGATATCCACTTGTGGCGCTTGGGCGCGTTTCTGGAGAACTGCGGGGTCTTCGTCGACGCTTGGGGAGTCGTCGCCTCCGAATCGGGTCTGTGAGCTCGGCATTGAGGGAAGTGGCGAGAACGAACCGGCACGGCGATCGAGCGTGTGCTTATCGTCACTCTTTTGATCAAGGCGTGGTTTGCGAGGCGATCGCTTTGCACCGCCTTCGCCGCCTACCCCCAGATCACTCAGGATGTCATCGATGTTCGCCAAGTCCCAGTCCTATCTATAGTCGTGTCTTAATCGAGTTGGATCGTGTCTTGCCCCATCGCGAGCTCGAAGCGCATCCCGTCTGCCTCGATGACGACGCTGCGGCCTGTGATCTCAGTCACTTTGAAGTACTCGCCGAGCTTGGAACCGACCGAGACGGGTTGACCCGAGACACGCGCCGCTGGTCGGGACCCGCCGACGACACCCTGAAGATGAAAACTCATCGCTTCGGAGTAGACGGAGTCGTACCGGCGCTGACGCTCGAGTTCGAGTTCACGCTCACGCTGCAACGCCATGCGTTCTGCTTCGCTCATGCCGGGATCAACTTTGATGGGTTCATCAAGCTTGCCAACGGCGCTGGGTCGGGTGAACGGCGCATCGATGAACGATTCGTGGTTCTCGAGTTGGATCGCGATGGAAGACTCGTCGAGCTCGCCGATGACTTTCCCGAACCGGCCTTTGAAATCCGCGTTCTCAGCTTGGGAGGTGTAATCGATCTGTGCGATCTCTTCGTTGAGCCCTGCCTGCATCCCGATGTACCGCATCGCGTAGATCACACCCGCGCCGATCGCGACGACACCGAGCGCCACGACCATGTGCACGCTGACTTTGGAATCGCTCTCCGAGGAGGCAATCGCGGATTCGGGGACAGATTTAAGGGAAGGGATCCCGGTTGAGTCTTCCTGGTGCAGGTTGAGGAAGATATTGCTCGAGCCCTCGCCCTGCTGATCGTTGCTGTTTTGGTCCATATGCTCATTCATGAGGAGCTCCCTCCGTCATTCTGGAAGTAGATGCTCAGGGTGAACTCGGCTTCGACCTCGATGCCTTCCTCGGTGCTGTCCTTGAGCAAGAGATCGACGACACGGGTCAAACGCGGGAGGCGCTCGAGCTCGAGAAGGAACTCATAGAACCCTTCAAAGCTCCCAGAGGTACTCATCTTGAGGGGCTGCTCGCGGAAACGGGCGGCCGCGACGGGCTTCTCACTCTTGAGTGTCGGTGGGGTCAACCCGGACTCGACGGCGAGCGCGGAAACCTGACGGACGATGAGATCGATCTCTTTTCCCGTTGGCAGGAGCGATTCCATCTCCGCGATCCGTGAACCAATATCGTCGTTCGCGGTGCGCAGATCATCATTCCGAGATGTCTCCGCACGCAGGGTCGCGAGACGTTCTTGGCGATGCTCGATCTCGGTCTTTGCCTGCTCGATCTTCTCGCTCTGAGGCTTGAAGACAATGAAGTAACTGAGGATGGGGACCATCAGCACCGCGAGGAACAGGATGAGTTCGCGTGAGGTGAACTTCATGGGTACGTCTCCTTACTCGCTGTCGGACTTGACCTCGGCGATGCCGAAATCGATCCGTCCGATTTTGAACTCTTCTGTGCCTTCCACGAGACGCGCGTCGGCCTTCTCACGAAGGGTCATCATGACCTTGAACTTGCGGTACGTTTGCTTTTCGAGGATCGTCTCATCGATCAACGGGAGCTCGACATCCTTGAACAGGGGCGATGCCTTGATCGAGCTCAGGAAGTCTGCGACCTGATCGTTCTCCATCGCGATCCCTTCGATCTCAAGGGTGAACTTGAACTTGGGCGGGAGCACTTTGGGCTTCTCTTCTTCCTCGTCCTTGCCCGCCCCGACGCCCTTGTTATTGAGGGATCGGGTTTTGCCCTTGTCTTTGGGATCGACTTTGGGTGCGGGGGGCTTGATCCGCTCGCCTTCCATCTTCACTTCCGTGAGGGTCAACCCCTCGGGGATGGATCGGACGATCTCACCCATGATGACGGAACGCGGGATGCGATCCTTGAGCGCGGTCACGACCTCGGCCCGTTCGATAAGCTCGACGCGTTGGGTCTCGAGCTCTTTGAGCTGATCGATCTTCGCGGCTTCTTCCTTGAACGCGACGGCGACCTTCTTCTGTTCCTGGTGCACACGGCGCCAGCGCTGGTGGTTGACGACGAACGCGCCGACAACGCCGCTGATCACGAGAACGAAGAGCAGCAGCGCCATGACGTTGGCGCGGAACTGGCTGCGTCCCTTCACGTACTCCTTGGGGAGGAAGCTCCCACCGGATTGTCTGTTTGCTTGGGTCATCGCATCAACTCCACGTTCCTCAGAGATCCATCGGGCTCAACGCCCCGCCGACGATTGCGGCCCACCCGGGCTGGGCTTCTCGCAGATCAACCCCGCTCACGGGGACTTTGCCGCTGCGCGCAAGACACGCGAGCGGGTCGAACATCTGCGCTTCCATGTTCAGACGCTTGGCCATTTCGGTGCACAGCGCGGGGTGCTTCGATTGCCCGCCCATAAAGACCATGCCCTCGACGCGTTTGCCGGGGAACAACGCATCGTGATAACGGAGGCACATCATGACTTCGTCGCAGATGATCTCGATGGGTTCGCTCAGATCGATCTGCGGGCCGCGTGATTTCGATATCGTTGGTTCGGCACCTTCTGATTCGGGAGGCGGGGGCATGCCCGGCATCCCCGCACCGGATGCCGCCGCGTGCGCCGGAACGCAGAGCTCGTCGAGCGCGTGGCGCATCTCGCGTGCTTCGATCATCGTACAGCGGAGTTGTCGGCAAATCGTTTCATCAAAGTGACGTGCGCCGACCTCGATGGTTCGGGCAAAGACTAGATTGGGTCCGTGCATGATGAGGACCTTGGTGCTGCCTGTGCCCATGTCGAGGACGAGACGGGGTTTGGTGTTACCCACCCCTCCGGCGCTCTCGTCGCGGAACTGAATCGCCCGTGCAAGCGCGTCATATTCTGTGTGGATCCCAACAGGGTCGAGCTTGGCGCTCTTGAGTGCGCCCATGAGTCGTCCCACGAACTCACGCGATGCACCGAAACAGATAATCTCCTGTTTCCCCTGAACCTGTGCGCCGGGTACTTCTCGCGTCCGCACGAGCAGCGAACCCTGGTCGCATCCAAGCTGGGAACTCAGTTGGGCACCCGCGATCTGTTCGTTGGGAACACCGTCGGCGGGGATGAGTTGCATGTGCTTGCACACCATCTGCCCCGCAGGGATGAGACAGGCGCCGCGGGTCGCGTTGATCTTCTCGCCCTTGAGGAACTTGGGGAGCGCGTCCATCTGGAAGAGCAGACGCTTCGCAGGGTTATCGAGCAGATCGTCCGGGGTCGGCATAAACGCAGCGGCGTTGATCGAGCTCGGGTTACTCCCTGACAGCTGGAGCGCTTTGATCCCGGAGATCCCAAACTCGATCATCAATGGGATCGCGCCGGGGCGCATGCTCCCGACGCTTTGAATAGATGTGCCGAGCTTGCCTTTGCCCAACTTCTTCCCGAGCTGTCCAAACTGTGCCTTGCGTTTCATGAAGACGATTCCTTCCCACCCGGCGTCGGGCGGACGATCTCCGAACCCAGCCAGCGCTGGGGCGGAAAACGCCCATGCGAAGGGGATCGACACATCAGGATCATCAGTTCAGCACGGAATCAGCACACATCAATCAGGGAGATCGTGGTGCGTGCGTTGCCCATCCAGCCCGCACGACCCTAACACTTTCTCATCGCAAGGCAAACGACACGCGTCCGAGAACCTCGCGGAGACGATCGAGCGATTCATCGAGCATCCAGCGCTGGTACTTGCGATCGCCCGTTGTGTTGGAGATGACGCGGATCTCTCCTGTATTGATTGCCGGATCGATCCGTGCTGCAGCGAGCGCGACGCTCGCGCCCTCCATCGCTTCGCAGATCGCGCCTGTGCGATCGACAACACCCTGAGCGCACGCGTCACTCCCCGAACACCAGGAAACAGTCGCGACGATTCCCGACGTTGAGGCAGGGAGTTCGATCGTCCGAGCATGGTCCGTGTGCATCGTGCCGTCCGGAAACGCGCCGAACCCCGCATCGCTCATCGGGATGAACCCGTCATCCGCGCCGATGCCTTCGTCCGCGAAGATGGATCGGGTCGCGATGACGGTATCGAGGAGTTCCAAGGTTGATCCCGGGAGTGCGCCCGCGATCCCGACACTGAATACTCGGGCATGCGTCTTTGGATCGAGGAAACGGGCGGTCGCGCCCGCCGCGTTGCTTTTGCCTACGCCGGACATGACGACATCGAACCGTCCAATGTGAACAAGCGACCAAGCGCTGGGCAACTCAAGATCCGTTGCACCGAGCCCATCGAGGACCGCTCGGCACTCGCGCGGCGCAGCGACAACAATCAGGACCCGACTCTTCTCCGAGTTGGATGACGATTCATTCACACAGGATTCTAGGGATCACGCGGCGCGTTCATCCGAATCCACCCGCTCGGGTAAATCCAGGTTCGCGTTACGGTTGGTCTCGAAGGAGATCAGGTGCGCAGGATCAATCTGATAGATCCCGTTGCTCAGGGATCGTTCCATCTGTCGCAGATCGAACGCGTGCTCATGACTCGGGTAGAAGTTGTACTCCTCCACCTTGAACCCGTCGCACTCGATGACGTAGAACTCCGTGCGTTCCTGTAGGTTCAGGACTTCTCCCTCGTCCTCGTCCTCAAAGTGCGTCATCTCTTTGACCGTCGGGCGGCACGGGTTCCGTGGGTCCCAATCGATCACGATGCATTGACGTCCATCGCTCAGACGCACCATGCTGCCCGGCGCGTAGGCGGGGCACACCGAGATCAATGCCTGCAGCACGATCGGGTCGATCCATGAGCGGTACGGCTCGTGCAGGATCCGATTGAGCGCGAACACCGGCGGGCGGGACTGGCGCGTTTCTTCGGAATCACCCAGCGTGTATGCGGGGTGCACCATGCGATCGTACAAATCCGCCGCGATCATGATCCGTGCGAAGATATGGATCTGCGAACCCTCGAGTCCCGTCTCGTTTCCATTGACCATCTTGGTTGGGAACCCGGACCCGTCGTAGCGTTGATGATGATGCAGGACCGCCGCGGCTGCGGACGGCTCGACGTGCCCACGGATCATGTCGTACCCGATACGAACGTGCTCGCGCCATTGCGGATCGGTGTCGTCGTGGTTCTCGCTCCATCGTTTGAGCACGGACGCTTTGAGACGGGTCATCCCGATATCGTGAAGCATCGCGGCAACACCCAAGCTTGTGACGTCCTTCGCGAGGCGCGGGTTGAGACGCGATCTCTCACGGAGCATGTAGAAATCGAGCTTGAGCCCCATGAGCATCGAGAGGAACCCGACGTTTGCGCCGTGCCGGATCGCGGGGGAACCGGTGTCGGAGATCTCGCCGATAAACAGTGCCGCATCGGGGTCGTCGACCAGGCGCGCCATGAGGGTGCTCATCGCGCTCGAGAAACTCGGGAAGTCCATCCGCGCGTGCATCGATTTGCTCGCGTCGTCAAAGGCGCTCGCAACTTGTGATGCGACCTGGGCACGAGATGAGTGGATCTTGGGGGAGATGAACTTCGCAACCATCTCCATGTTCGGGTACTTGATCCAGACTTCAGGGAGATGCAACTCAAGCAATCGTTCGATCGTGCTCTTCTCAAGCACCGCGCCAGGGCGCAAGAGGATTCGTGCATCGCTCCTCGGGTGATACACCGGGAGTGCGATCTCCATTCCCTGCTTTGCATGAGATATCGGAACACGTAGCACGGACCAAGTTCTCCAACAGTGATTCAGGTACTCCCCGTTGGATCGGATGAATTTCCCTTCCGATCCAACAGGATCGGAAGATGTCCTGGATACAGGGGATCACCCCAAGAACGCGTAGGCGGTGTACCCTGCATAGAGCACAAGGAACCCGATCCCGATCATGCGTCCCATCGCGGGTTTGATGAGCGCGAAGGCGACCAAACCAGCGCTGACGCCAAGCATGATCCAGATCCCGATGCGCTGCTCGCTGGGCATTGCGAGTGGATGCACAATCGCGGTGATCCCCAGCACGCTCAGAAGATTGAAAATATTGGACCCAACAACATTGCCCACAGCAATATCGGACGACTTGCCCGCTGCGGCTCGTATCGTCGCGGCGAGCTCAGGCAAACTCGTGCCCAGCGCCACCACCGTCATCCCGATGACGGCGCTCGATACGCCCATCCGCGTCGCGACACTTGTCGCGCCGTACACGAGCGCCTTGGCACCCAACCCGAGTGCGATGATCCCGATGAGGACCATTCCAACGTCGATCCATGCGGACTTGGGGTGGGTGACCACTTCTTCGCCTTCGTGTTCGATCTCGACCTTGTGGGCGCGGACGATGAAGATGACGTACCCGATCAACCCCGCGCAGAGGATGACCCCATCGGTTCGGGTCAGTGCCGCGTCGTTGAGCAGGACCGCCGCCGCAATCGTGATACCGAGCATGATCGGGAGCTCGACGAGACGCACGCGTCGATGGATCGCGATGGGGACCATCAGTGCACCGGCACCGAGGATCAGCAGGATGTTCGCGATGTTTGATCCCACAACGTTCGCGATCGCGAGTTCATCCTCGTTCTGCAACGCAGACCCGATCGACGCAAAGAGCTCGGGCGCGCTGGTGCCGAATGCAACAACGGTCACCCCGATCGCAAACGGGGAGAGCCCGAACACGCGTGCGAGCTGCGCTGCGCCGCGGACGAGCATGTCCGCGCCTGCGATGAGGACCGCTAAGCCACCGATGAGCGCCAGGATCTCAAAACCGATCTGCATTAGTTTGCGTTTCCTTCACGGTTCCCGATCGGAAGCGGGGTCATCATGTCCGCACGCAACTCCGGGATCAGCACGATCACGACGCGTTTGGGGATGGTGCGTGTTTCGTTGGCTCGCACAATCCGCGAGCCCGGCGCGACGAGCATGAGTTCACCCAGAGATCGTGTCCGGGGTGGTTCGGGCATCATGGTGGTTCTGCTCGAACGGGGTGCGGGTTGCTCGGACGCCTCTGTCTCGGGTTCATCCTGCGACTCCGACTCCTCGTCCGGCCCGATCTCGTTGTTGTTTTGTTCGATGATGCCCAGCTCAATGGGCGCGGGAAGAGATTCCCAATCCTCACCCGGCGCTTCGCCGACGATAACCAGCGCATTGCGATCGTCGATCACGAGTGAGCTCAGAAGCTCGTCGATCACAGGACCACGATCATCGAGGGTCTTGTTCTCCGCACTCGGTAGCAGCGCGAACGAATCTGATAGCGATTCGATCTGCATCCCCAGATCCAGACGGACGAGTCGTCGCACGCCCTGATCGACGAGCGTGGGCTCTGTCCATGATCGTGCGATCAACATCGGACGCCCCGCCGAGATCTCACGAGAGGATTCTCCGACACGAACAATCGATTGGCGGGTCGCGCCTGAACGGACCAGAGGCCGCCATTGACCGAACTCGCCCATGAACTGCACGCTCACGGGTTGGACGGGTCGGAACGAGTCGAGCATCGGATCAATATCGTCGATCGGGACCTCGACGATGCGGAACCCCCAACGCGACCACGACTCGCGGATGCGCTCGTCGCGGAGTTGCGGGTACGCACGCAGCGCCCGCGGCGCATCATAGTTCGTGTCGTCAATCACGAGCAAACGGATTCCGAGCCCCTGCCGATCCGAGGGCCCGGACGATTCCGTCGTCTCGATCGTGTTGAGCTCGATCTCGTTCGTGGGATTGAACCACGTGCCCGACCCTCGGCAACCCGAGAGCGCAGGTACACACGCGAGCGCGAAGGCGCATGAGCACATCACACGATGACGAGATGCATTACCCATCCGCGGGTTCAAACGAGTTGATGCGATCGATCAACGAACGCACAAGCCCGAACTTGTGACGCGTGTGCGTGAACGCGATGCGAGGCAACGAGAGGTGATCACGTTCCTGGGGGTACGCGTCGCACTGATGGATCTTGCCCGTTTTAACGAGCACGCCGAACTCGTCGTTCAACGTCTCGATATCCTCCTCACGGAGCTTGTGTTGCACACGGATCACGAGATCGTCACGCACGTAGCGCGAGGAGTGGTAGTTCTTGTAGAAGTTAAAGATGTGGTCCGCCGCGTCCTGTGGGTCCTTCGCGATGTGGTACAGGTGGACGTCCTCAGGGCTGATCCATCCACGATCCGCGAGTTGTTGACGCACGTACCGATCCCACCCCTCCCAGTACGACCCATGCTCACCGTCATAATCGCCATCGACAAAGACGATGGGGACCATGCTCGCCTTGCCCGTCTGGACAAGGGTGAGGGTCTCGAACGTTTCGTCGAGTGTCCCGAACCCGCCGGGGAAAGAGACGACGGCTTCGCATTGCGAGAGGAACATGAGCTTGCGGGTGAAGAAGTACCGGAAGTTAATGAGCTTCTCATCACCGATGATGTGCTCATTCGCGGAAGTCTCGAAGGGCAGACGGATCGCGACGCCGAAGCTCGCTTCGCGTCCGGGTCCTTCGTGACCGGCCTTCATGATCCCATCGCCTGCACCGGTGATGGACATCCACCCGGCATCGGCCATGATCTTGGAGAAATCGACCGCCGCGCGGTAGTCCGGGTGATCCTCCGGTGTGCGCGCACTCCCGAAGATCGTGACCTTGTGCGCCTCAGGGTATTGTGCAAAGACACGGTACGCGTAACGGAGTTCCTTCACCGCTGCGGTCATGAGCTTGAGCTCGCCCGTGTCGCGTCCGTCGGGGATGAGCTTGAGCCCCGCGGTGATCAACTCACGCACGAGCTTGGTGTCGTAATCGTCTGCTTTGCCCGCGACCATCTCGAGAAGCTCAATGATGCGATCCTGCACCTCACCGTCGTCGGCGCGACGGACCTCGGCTTGCTCAGGAGGAGCTGCGGTTTCGTTGACCGGCTGGGTGCTGCTCGGCGGATCAAGCTCGACTCTGTTGTGTTCTTTGTCCATGTGGTTGCTTTCTATCTGTACTCGCGTCTCCGAACCGGATCGGCGCGCGTCTCAACTCTATACGAACCCCTCAGGAAAACCCACCCTCACATCCCGTCCGTTGGGGCGAGCGATTGGGTTCCCCACTCATCTTCCGCAGCTTCGCGTTCGCTCGGGCGATGGATCTTCTCGCTTGTCGAGCTGCGGATCCGCCTGCGATCGCGTTGAACCTGCGATTCGACTTCACGCAGGCGCTGCTGCTGCTCACTCAGGGGCTTGCCGAGCAGCGCGTTGACCAATCTTCGGGTTTCACCGAACTGGTTGGGCGAGTATACCGGTTCCGCAAGAGTCCCTGTGACGCTGATCGTGATCAGTTCGTCACGTAAAGACTCAAGCAAGGTCGAAACCACCGGAATTGGGTTGATCGCACGCGAGCTGAAACGGAGATCCAACGCACGCGATTCCCACGCGAGGGTCCCGTACCCGAGGATCTCGATGCGCTTGGACGAGGCGCTGAGCTGCTCAAACGCGAGGGTTTGCCCGTCGATGTAGAAATCTGCCCGCGCCAGATCGATCGTCGCACCCGATGGGAACGACAGATTGCTGGCTTCGATCAGGTTGATGAAACCGGGGAGCGCGAGCACCGAACCACCCTTGATCTCGACGTTGCCACGCCCGGCACGCAAGTCGGGAACCCCGACCGGACCCGTCAAAGTCAGATCGCCGAGCATGGAGCCGCGCGAGAGATCGTCCGCTTTGGACCACCCCGAGAGCACCGCGGTTTGGCCGGGCAACGGCGGCCCAACGAGCCCCTCGGGCGGGAGGAGAAGATCATCAAACACCGGTGCTGCACGCACACCCGACGCGTGCAGCTCCATCCAATACTGTGCGACATCGCCGTCTTCGCTCGGAAGGATCTGGGCGCTCCCCGCGATGCGGCCGCCGTGCATCCCCGCGACGATCTCGGGGATGAGGACCACACCCAGGTTGTTCGCGTCGCCGATGATCTCGACCTTAGTGTCATACACCCGCAGCAATCCGGCGCGGAGTCGCGACGCATCAAGCGACAACTCATACCCGAGACGATCTTCTGTGCCTCGCACCGCGTACCCGAGCTTGCCCTGAATCCCTGTCAATGGGAGGCCGATGAGGGCACTACCCTGATTGAATTGTGCTTCGCCTCGGATGTCGTAGTACCCACCCGGATTGCCCCACCCCTTGGTGACGATGTGCATGTCGTCGATCGCAACGCCGCCTTCAGTTTGAATCTCCAGTTGATCGATCACTCGATTGACCGGCTCGGGCAAGACGGCACGCGCGGGACCATCGAGCAGTGAACCGCTCGCGTCCACGCGGAGATCCATGCCCAAACCTTCACCCTTCCGCAAGGTCCACGGGCCATCAACGGAGATCGATGAGTCATCACTTGTCGCGTGGATGTTGTCGAATCGACCCTCGTACCCCTCGAATCGGAGGACACCTTCGATAGACTCGAAGAGCGCTTCACGATCGTTCATCGTCAACGACAACGTCTGAGGCAAGAGCTCGCCGTGAATCGCCATCGGGAGAACCCCAACCGGTGATGCGTCTTCTGCGATCCTGTGCATCCCAGGCTCGGGGATGAGTGTCACATCGAGATCGAACTCACCGCGCAGCTGATTCGCGCGGACCCATTCCTGTGCCCGTTCGGACCCGAACCGATCGATCACCAATCGCGACAAAGGCGACTCGAGCGTCGCATCGGTATAGCGCAACTGAACGGGCGATGAGGATTCGAGTTCGACGACCTGACCCGGACGGGTGAGGGGAAGATCGCCGTGGATGTTCAACGATCCTGCGTCGCGTCCGTCTGTGCTGATCGGGATCAGGAACCCATCAAAGCTCAACGATGGCGCGTGTGAGAATGTCAGACTCGCGAGCCCCCACGATGCGCCGAGCTCGTATCGCGTATCGTCATAATCGAACTCGAGTGATTCAACCCGATCGATCGAGAAGGTGCTCGTGATCGCGCCGCCGACGAACCCTTCGAGTCGTGTATCGATCGCGACAACGCCATCCGGGTTGAACTCTTGTTCATACGCAAGCAGATCGCGCGCGATGCGAGGCGAGACCACCGCGACGGCGTGCTGCAGGGGCATCGCAAAATCGAGCCCATCGATTCGTGCGTATGCGTACAACTCAGGGCCAGGGATCGGTGGGCCGAACTCGATCGGGAGCAATCCATCCGAGCGGCGCATCCCATTGTCGCCTCGGGTCTTTGTCGGCAAGGTGAGCTGGGTCAGTACCGACACGGGCGTCGGCGCCAGTGGCAACTCGGGTGATGAGAGCATCGCAGAGAGGTCCACGATGATCAGTTCTTCCGTGACATACACCGTGCCGTAGAGGTTGTCGAGCGCGAGCGGGTCCGCGCCGAGTTGCACGGACAACGGGTCGTCAGGGTCATTGAAACCCTGATAGATTGGGCGGGCGGTGCCTTGCGTGATCGTAGATTCGACATCGAACCCCATCCGGTTGTCTGAGCGTGGGCCGATGACCGCGTTGCAATCGACGACACCGCCCAGACGCATGCGATCGAGGATCCTTCGGAGTGTGATGTCGTCAGCGTTCTCTCCCTGATCGTTGTAGTACCCCGGGATCGCAGCGACGAGTCGCGGATCGATCGGGATCTCGCTCGCGCTGATCCGCACAACGGGCTTGGTGTCGGGGCGTGTGCGATCGATGAACGCAGAAACCGTCGCGGTGCCACCGTTGATCCCCGCATACTCCCCCCCCGTCAGCTCAACCTTGTCTTCCGTGATCGTGATCTCGATCCCGCGAGCAACGATGGGCAACGGGAAGTGCCCCGGGATCATGCCCGCTTTAGGAAGATTCACCACCACGTCTGTCGTCCATCGATCGTTCTCAGGCCGCTCCGGGTGACGACGGAGCACGACATCGACGTTCGCACTCCCACCAAACGAGAACTCAGGGGCCTGCAACTCACGATCGATGTTGTAGATCTGCGTCGCGATGGAGTCCTTCTCTGCTTGTCCGCCATCGATCGCATCGACCCATCCGTCAATCCGACGCTGCAGTTCGTTTCGATCTGCGATCAACGAGGATCGGTTCTCATTGCTCATCAACATCCCTTCGTTGATGAGGTTGTCATAGTCCTCGCGATTAAAGAGCGCCGAGATGAGCTCGCGCTGCTCGTCGTCCATCGCCGCGAGCAGGTGATGATCGATCGGAACCGCGTTCACTTCGAGGTTCAGGGTGACAACCGATTGCTCACCCAACGGCGAGAACAACCCGTCCGCCTTGAGCGTCGCGCCCGTCGGGCCGATCCCCGTAATGGACTCGACGACGAGCTTGTCAGGATCGAACGAAACTGCGCCTTCCAAGTCATGGAACGGGTACCGAAACTTCTTATAGATCGCACGCCCATTGCTCAAGGCCGCACGCCCAGACACGCGAACGGGCGCACCCGCGTCGCGCTGCACCCGAACGGTGGCCTGCACATCAGCGCGAGGGTTCTCGAAACGTTCGAGCTTGGAGATCACATTCTCTGGGAGGAACTTAGCGGGTTTGAATCGCTCATCAAGACGGAATCCTGTACTCAACTCCGCGTGGAACGGGCTCTGAGCGTCGAGCCCTTGGTAATCGAGCACAACGTCATAATCGAGCTCGTCGATCGAACCGTCGAGCTCGGCACGCACGCCGCGCGTCCCGAAATACACCTTCCCGCGTGTGTCGCGCATGCGGAGGAGATCGCCGCCTTCTGTCATCGAACCGTCTTCATTAAACGGTAGATTCAACGAGACCCCATCGAGCGTCAGCACGACCTCGACCTGCCCCTGATCGTCGATCGTCAGCAAGGTCGGCGCGAGTTCGCCACGAAGCGCAAGACGCTCGTACATCTCTCGTGATCGAGACGGGACGTAATCGCCCGGCCAATCCTGCAGGCGCAACCCTTCAAGACGGGCATTAACACCCGCGTCGCTCAGTTCGCCGTTCAGACTGATGATCCCGCCGTCCTGGAACGACAACGGTCCACGGATGCCCGGCTCAATCGGGAGCGCGAGGAACGCGAACTTGGAGACGCCGCCGTTCTGTGCGGGGTCGATCCGTCCTTCCATCGAGAGACGCTTGAGCAACGTGTACGAATCCGCGTTGTGCTCGCCGATCTCGATGATCCCGTTCTTGAGTTCGATGCTCGGCGTCGGTCCCCCGCCGCCATCGGACTTAAACGCAAGCTGCGCCAGATTCACTCTTCCGTTTTCCGAGTTCTGACTCACTCGCAAAGTCGGCTGATCGATCTCGATCGAGGAGATCTGCACACCACGTCCTCGCGCGATCGACCCCCAATCGACGTTCACGACGGCCCGATCGATCTCGATGAGCTCGCCCGCTTGGTTGTCGATCGTGTCTGTCGAAAAGACCGCGTCGCGGATGATGATGGTACCGTCGGGTCCGAGCTTGATCGAACGGGTCTCGACATCGACCCCGAGCTGAGATTCCAGCGCCGGTTCAACGAACTTCTTGAGCGCGCCCGTCTGCCCCACGATCAGCACCACCACAACGAGCGCGACCGGGATCACGACGAGTGCGATGAGCACCCGGCGCACCCAACGGCGCTTGCGTTTGGGATTCTGAGTCTCGTTCGTCGGCTCGGTCTTGGGCACAGCGGGTTCCGTCTCAGGTTCGTGGATCATCATCATAGCGCGATCGGATGAAACACCGACCCCGCCAACCCAAACACAACCCACCCAAACCAGATCTTCGGCTATACTCGATTCATGGCCAAGACCCGCACCATCTTCGTTTGCACATCCTGCGGCTCAACCCACTCGCGATGGATGGGCAAGTGCCCGGACTGCGGCACATGGGACACGCTCGAAGAGTCCAAGTTTGACAAATCCGCAAACTCCGACCCGCAACGCGGCGGCGGTGGATTCATCGAATCAAAGGGCATGGGCGAAGCACCTCACGCGACCCCAATCACGGAAGTCGTCAACGCGAGCGCCCCAACGCGACGACTCCCCACCGGGATCACCGAGCTCGATCGCGTGCTCGGCTGCACAGAAAACGACCCGAGCAAGGGGCTCGTTCCGGGCAGCGTGGTGCTCGTCGGCGGCGAGCCCGGCATCGGGAAATCCACCCTGCTCTTGCAAGCTGCAGGCGCATGGGCATCGCCCGTGCGGTTCGATCAGTCCAGCGCGGACTGGACGAGCAAGGTGCTCTATGTCTCTTCCGAAGAGTCATCGCAACAAGTCCAGATGCGCGCATCGCGCTTGGGCGTCGCGGACTCCGACAACCTGTACGTGCTGAGTGACACCAACCTCGCGCGGATCATGGAGCAGGCCCGCAA
>SPJK01026079.1_pt1 | contig 36765 bp, 32 predicted proteins | sample 3741771 | NCBI WGS metagenome assembly SPJK01 (sample SAMN10925997, study PRJNA522277) | cold seep metagenome | isolation source: Elba SIP-enriched marine methane seep metagenome, extraction at timepoint T2 | place: Italy: coast of Elba, Mediterranean Sea
AGCGGTCATTATCAGGTTTTGAACGACTTCTTTGGGTACATTTTTGTCACTAAACACGCGTAGGCTTCTGCGTTGGTCCATATGCTGGAAATAAGCTTCACTTCGCGAAATGATTTCGTCGGTAGGGTAAGTTTGACCAAGGTACGGAATGAATTCTATCACGATTTTGTTTATTAACTTTTGATAAACAGTAAGTTATGGCGGGTTCTGTTCGTTTGGGTCTACTTTGGACAATCTATCATGGAAGTTGCCATTAAAGGCGAGTTGTGACGAGGAATAGGTCGGATGTCATTGGGTTATTGACTTTTAATATTAATATTATCTCCAATATGAAGAAATATCCTGTCACAAGAAATGGGCATTTCAACAAGTACGTGGTAATTTTGAATATATATTTGCTTTCATAATATCATACCCAGAAGCTAATCCGGCATTGGACAATACGTCTTCTTGTCCCCTAATGAAGACCTAATGCCATTGAGATAAGCGACATACCTCCCATTTTTGCCTGTTTAATTAGCGTTTAATTAGCGTTTACAACAATCCAGCTTGTACGCGTAAGCCGACGTATACGTTAAACGTCGGATCATATCACATGAAAGCATTTTAGGTGAACCCCGTTGCAGCGCGCAGTGGGGTTCAATTATTTAGGGGGTACTTACTGAAACAGGTAGAATCTTTCCATTGAAGAACTTATGACCACTTTGCAGAAACCAAGCTAAAAAGCTCCCCATTTCGCTACTAGTCACAGGTGCTTCAAAACCAGGGAAGGCAGTGGCTAGCATTTCGGTTTGGACCGCTCCTAATGCCAGGCAGTTGACCGCAATCCCATGCTCTTTTAATTCTTCGGCCAGGCATTCAGTGAGATTTGCCAGGGCCGCCTTACTTGCGCTATAGGCTGACAGGCCGGGAAATTTAGAGCTACCCTGAAATCCCCCCATGCTACCGATGTTGAGAATGTGGCTTCCTTTTTCGAAATGAGGAAGGAGGCAACGAATGAGCTCTGCCGGTCCTGTCAGGTTGGTAGCGAATGTCTGTGCCCAATCAGCTGCAGACAGTTCGGCGAAAGGCTTGTTGATAAGCAAGCCGGCATTATTGATCAGGCCGTGGAGAGGCCCCATTTGCTTGACGCTTTCGAGAAGGCGGTCTGCAGTTGGTTGTGTGATGTCATACGAAAGGATATGAATGACATCGTGGCCATGAGTCGCCTCCGCCGCTTTCTTTAGTTCGGCTAAACGCTCCCCATTGCGACTGATGGCTAGCACCTGATTACTTGGGTCGGCTGCAAGGGCTAATGCAGCATCGTAGCCTATTCCTCTGCTGGCACCGGTGATAAGGATATTCATGTTGTGTACTGGTGTAAGTGTGTAAAGGTTTTGGAACTTGCTTTGTTTTATCTAGGGCGTAAGATTATCTCTTCGACACTACTCGATGTATTGGTATCCCAAAGATGGGCAACAGTTTCGGCAATAACCACTGGGTCGAGTAGGGATAAGCCGGGCGGGATGTCTTCGCCATCCCAGGAACTGGTCTGGGTAGCGCCCGGTGTGATCATCGATACCCGAGTAGATGTTCCACTCAGTTCCTGCTGCAGCGCTTTTTGCCAACCTTGGAGTGCATACTTTGAAATGCTGTAAATGTTATTGCCTGCCGGCCAATCGCTTGTGGCCACGGAGCCGATAGTAATGATATGGGACCTTTCGGCGGCGGAGAGGAGATCGAGCAAGGGAGTGGTGATACGATGAGCAGCCAGTACATTCAACTGTAGAAATTGTTCCAGGATATTAGTTGGTTGATCACGCAAATTGCCGGCTGCGAAAATGCCCACATTGTTTATCAACAGCTGTAAGCGGGGAGCGTTTTGTTGGATTGCTTCTACAAAAGCAGCGCAGCCCTCCCTGGTAGACAGGTCCGCCGCACAGGTAACTAAGGAACTCGCTGGAAAGTGAGTAGCCCAAAATGACCGCATACTGGCTAAGCTGTCTTCTCCGCGCGCCGAGACGACCACTTGCCAGCTCCTTTCCGCAAAAAATTCGGCGATGGCCCGACCCATGCCTTTCGTACCACCGGTAATGGCAATGGTATTCGTAGATTTTTCCATGGCGCGAAAGATAAGGAGATATACGAACAGGCTTTACGCGAACCGCTTCCTGCTTCCCGTCTGCATATGACCTACCTTCCAGCAAGTGGTGCCCAGTTTGCAGCACCCAGCCTGTAACGTGTAGCCTGTAGCGCGTCGCGTAAAGTCAACCCTATTCTCCCAAGTACTGTTAATCCAAAGGTAGGCCTGAGTGGCAATTGCCGGCAATTATCTACCTTTGCGTCCTGCACTAATTTGCAATATGTTTATAACCCGCTTTTTCGCGCACGTTGGCCGTTACTTCCAGTTGTTGAGCTCAGGACTTGCTCGACCGGAGAAGGCCTCGATGTATTACAAGGAAACGATCCGCCAGATGAACGACATCGGGGTAGGGTCAGTGACCATCGTAGTGCTCATCGCCGTCTTTATTGGTGCGGTGACCTCCGTGCAGTTTGCCTATCAATTGCAGGACAGTTTTGTGCCCCGCTATTATATCGGTTACATTGTTCGTGACTCCACTATTATTGAGTTGGCACCAACCATTACTTGTTTGGTGCTTGCCGGTAAGGTGGGTTCAAATATGGCGGCAGAGATTGGGGGGATGCGACAAAAGGAGCACATTGATGCCATGGAGATCATGGGTGTCAATACCTCCTCTTATGTGGTAATGCCGAAGATCATTGCTGCGCTGATGGTAATCCCAATGTTGGTCGCCATTGCCGCTTGTGTGTCGATCCTGGGCGGTTACTTGTCTACCGTACCTTTTGGCTTGCTTTCACATGCTGAATACGAACTCGGTGTACGGTCTTTCTTCGTGCCTTACAACCTTACCTTGATGTTTATTAAGGCGGTAGTATTTGCATTTATTCTGACCACCGTACCTTGTTATCAAGGCTATTATGTGCAAGGCGGTAGTATTGAACTGGGAAAAGCCAGTACCAATGCCGTCGTCTTCAGCGATATATTGATTTTGCTATTTGACTACCTGATTGCGGTAGTGTTTACCTAGAATGTAATTGGTTCTTTGGTATCGAACACTCAATAACCAATAGCCAACTTGAAGGAGAAAAGTAAGAATTGATCAGTAGTAATGATAAGAGCTGAAAACCTCATCAAGACGTTTGGTGATACCACTGTACTAAAAGGCATCACCACCGAGTTTTTCCCTGGGAAGACCAACCTGATTATTGGTCGCTCCGGTGCGGGGAAAACAGTACTGCTGAAGATGTTGGTTGGTTTGTTTGAGCCAACTTCCGGCAAGGTGTGGTACGATGATGTGGATTTTTATGGGCTCAGCAAGCGAGAACTGCGGACCATTCGCATGCAGGTAGGGATGCTCTTTCAGGGCAGTGCCCTCTTCGACTCCCTGACTATCGAAGAAAATGTACGCTTCCCCTTGGATATGTTCACCAATATGACTGCCAAGGAAAAGGCCGATCGGGTAGGGTTTTGCCTGGAGCGAGTAAGCCTGGAAGGGGCCAATAATAAGTACCCATCGGAAGCGAGCGGCGGTATGCAGAAACGAGTAGGCATTGCTCGTGCAATCGTGCTGGAGCCAAAGTACCTTTTCTGTGATGAACCCAACTCTGGTCTTGATCCTAAGACCTCGATGGTCATCGATGAGCTGATCCAGGATATCACCAAGGAGAACAACATCACCACCGTGATCAATACCCATGATATGAACTCGGTGATGGAGGTGGGAGAAAATATCATCCTTTTGTATAAGGGCGAGATCGCCTGGCGAGGCAGTAAGGATGAAGTACTGGAAAGCGATAACGATATTCTACGCGATTTCATTTTCGCGAGCCCGTTCTTGCAGCGCTTGCGGACAGCCGCATTGGGTGATGCCGAGAAAGGATAGGTAGTTTCCGCTACAGGCTACAGGTGCTTGCTCTGCCACACCAGAACACTTTAGCAGCGATATCGATGCGTCAGGATGAGTCAAGAAAATTTCTCGCTCCGCTGCGCAAATAATCCCGGAAAAATCTAACTTTGCGAAACTTTTGGACGACGGTCCGAATTCTTGTTATAAAACACATTACCTGCCCAGGTGGTGGAATTGGTAGACACGCCAGCTTGAGGGGCTGGTGCTCGTTCTAGGGCGTGCAGGTTCGAGTCCTGTTCTGGGCACAATCATCACTCAATTAGTGATTTTTTGCTAATGAAGTGTAAAATCAAAAAGCCTGTAGACATTCACTATGCCTACGGGCTTTTTTCATGCCTCCAGTTTCCCCATCCCTCGGTGTCCCGATACTTGATCGGCTTGGTCCTCACCGGATCAATAGCTACTATTCCTAAAAAATCACAGCGAGTAACTAGCGCCAAAGGACCAATTCAGCATATGGGGCCGCATGGTGATGCCCGCCTCCGTACTCCAATTGCTGAGGCTGTGTTGATACTGGAGCATCGTCATCAGGCCGAGCCGGTCGGTAATGCGGTAACGCAAACCACCACTCAACATGGCGCTGAAGCCCAGTTTATCCGACCAAAATTCCAGCGATGAGCCGCTGTAGTCAACCAACTCAGATTGGTATACCATTCGTCCCTCTCTGGTAAAAGAAAAATTCACTACGGCAGCAACCAACAAGTGGGATTGCCATCTGCCATTTCCCCAGGTTTTTCCAATCCCGATGGGAACTTGGAGTAGAGAGAGCGAATTGAAGTGCTGCACCCGCCGCTCTGCTGGTACCGTTAAGCGAGCATCACCCCGGATTTCTGTTTCTTCACCGGTCACCGCATTTCGCCGGATCTGAATAACCGTATCCTCCAAGATGATCTCGTATTCGTCGATGGTGGTGTTCCAATTCAGGCGGCTCTCCAGTCGCTGGTACTGAATGCCGGCCAGCAGTATCAGGTCTCCTTTCAGCGGCTGCACATAACTCAACTGCCCTTGGTAGGACAAGATCGCTTGTTCAAAGTTGGAGCGTTCCGGTTGGGTGTTACCGTAGCCAGGAGCCCACCAGGAGGCCCCGCCCGTTAGCCACATTTGCGTGGAGGTGGCCTTGCGATTAAGGCGCGGCACGGGCGTGACAAGTGCTGAGGCTGGTAGATCACCTGCCGCGTGATCCTCTTGCGATACCACGGGATTGATGATATCGGCATCAAGCAACTGCGCTACGCTCTGTAGTGGCAAAGTAGTTGATGAACGAGCAGCCTCAGTAGGGCCGTAGTGCTCATCACCGCGCTTCAGCTTAAGGTTCTTGTTCGCACCTTCGGCAATTGGCGTATTCCCGACCTCCGGCGTGATTGGTTTTTGGGATGCATCTTCTACCATTTCCAGCTCACTAGATCGCTGGTTTGAGCCGGAAACGGCAATAGTTTGTTCTTCAGAGTCTTGCGCAGCGTTTTCTCCTGCTTCAGCAGTTCGATTGCTTCGGATAACCTGCCCGTCAACTCCGGCATGGGAGTGCGCAGTAGCAGGGATGTCGTTTGCCACCGAAGTATCGAAACCGTCAACAGTCTGTGCTGACGGAGGGGTAGGTACTTCCGTGCTTTTTGCAGTGTCCTGACTATCAAAAAGAAGCGTGATCGAGACCAGGACTCCTAACAACAGTAAGACAATTACCCCCCAGCGACGCCGGCGCTTCTCAGCCTCTGCGGGAGCAGTAGCTTGTAAGGCTTCCATCTTCCGGAAGATGCCCGCCTCCATATTTTCCCACTGCAGCTCGGGTGGTACTGGATGGTCCTCCATTGACCGCAACGGTTTATTCTTGTCGTATTTAGAGTCCATGGGCTAATAGTTTTTGCTTGTCTATGGAAGAGAGATGCGCTTTCAGCCATTTTTTGGCCCGCGATAATTGGGATCTTGATGTTTCTGCGCTAATTGCTAATAGTTCAGCGGCCTCCTTGTGGCTATAGCCGTCCATAATGACTAGCATAAAGATCTGTCGGTAACCTTCCGGCATCTTTTGCAGGTAGGCCGTGATTTCTTCTTTTGATAGCCGAGCAAAGCGTTCTTCGGCATAAGTCGATTGGTTACTCACTACCTCCAGTGATACGTGCACCCGTGGAGATTTCCCCTGCCGGTAGTGTTGCATACACTGGTTGATGGTTAGACGACGGAGCCAGGATTTGAAGTCGCCTTTAGCCGAGTCAAAAGTGGCAACACTGAGAAAGACGCGTGCAAAGATTTCCTGAATGACATCAGGGTGGTCGCTTTGGTTGGAAATGTACCGCCTGGTAATCGAATACACGTATCCGATGTAAGACTGGTAGAGTTCCTTGAAGGCGGAGTGATCACCTTTCTGAACCGCTGCTAATAAACTTGGATCAAGCATGATCAGTATTCAGAGGTATAGGCTAAACTCGAAAACCGGCAAAGGGTTCTCGAGCTTAGCCCTTGAAAGGTTAATCTATCCGCACTCTTCGATGAAGGCGCACACTTCTTCATCATTGTTGAAGGTCACAACAGTCCCGTCCGAAGTCGTCACAGAAATTGGGTAGACGATAGCAATCTCATCCCAGGAGTACATGTTGTAGACAACAAAGTAGTCATCTATGGTATTGATCTCGTACACGATACCGTCTGCGGTCAGTTGGTTGGGATAATCTACGGTTCCACAACCCCCTCCCTGATTGAAATAAAGCAGGATATGAGCAGGAGTGTCACAGGGATCTGGATTTTCGATCGTAATCAGACAAGGAAGAATCAACAGAATGAATTCCGCTTCATCGTTGATGGTTATGACCAGTCCATCGGCATCCACCAGATCAAATGGATATTGCACGGTATAGTCCTCTCCGCTTAGAATGAGCGCTGCTTCCTGATTTTCATCTTCCACGCTTATCAATTCGCCGTCTTCCGTTAGTACGTCATACGGATATTGAATGGCCAGCGTCTCAAAATTACAGTTTGCACTATCGAGCTCACTCAAATCGATCGGGATCCCGCCTTCCGTTCCTGGTGGGGTTATGCCATCACAAGAGTAGTACAGGTCATAAAATCCGGCAACACTTTCGATCGTGGTTGCATTCCCTTCTTCATCCACCACGCTTATCGGTAGAATAAAGGACAGATTAGGCGTAGTGGCCAGCAGATCAATGAGTGCTGCTTCATTATTGGCCGTATAAGTGTTATCATCAGCATCTACTACCTCCAAGGGGTAAACCAGGTCAAAGCAGAGCTCCTGGAACAAAAAGGCGGGGATTGTCAAGGAGCCACCAGTGGTGGTCGTATCTTCCCAACCCTCATCCGGAATACAAGAACCAAACTGGACGCCCAGTTCCTCATTATTGTTGACCTGGGTGCTCTCTCCGTCCTCCGTTGTCACCGTTAGCGGGAAAACAAAATCAACGACTTGATAGGGAGGATCCAGGCTGGCGGCAGCCTCAAACTCCTCAAGGCTGTAGACCTCAACGGTACTTCCGTCTTCCAATAGGAGTTCAAAGGGGAAATTTATGGATAAGCAACCTAGCTCCAGGCCATCATTGGTGGTAGGGGTCAGGGCATTCATCAAGTTATTGACCACCACTACTTCCGGTTCGAATTCAACCTCAGGAGTAATGGTCTCGTCCATGTTTTCGCGGTCACAACTGGCGAAGAATAGACCGGCGAACAACAATAGAAATGAAAGTTTACTAAGCAGTCTCATTATTTGATAGTTTTTGAAAGCTGTAAAATGTGGGTTTCCGATCGGTATCGGCATCTATATGCAGAGACTGCTCAAAACGTTGCACCGCTTACCGGTTTTTTGAAAAAAAATCGAGCCGGGTGTACTCAATGACTAGAATAAAGTACCCGGACCCTGCTATTTTTGCGTGTTCTGGAAACAATAGTACCGGCGACTTATTGATTTTGACGATTTGATCGTCCCATTTTGCGAAACATCGCTACGGTTTTTCGCGGCGGTTGAAACCGCCGGTACAATGGTACGGGCGACTGCAGTCGCCCTTGGGTAGCTATCTTCTTTTTCGGGGGACAGCTATTTTTTCAAAGTCAAACAGTCGCCGAACAAACGAACAAAAGCTCCAATCTCTACGGGATGGAGCTTTTGTCCGTTTGTCTCTATTACCTACTTGTGCTGGAATATCCATTTGGGGTCTCATCCGTTCACCACAAAGAGGATCAAGGTCACCAAGGTTGACCATTCTTCGTGGTTAAGATTTATTTTGCCTCTTTGCCTCTTTGCCTCTTTGCCTCTTTGCCTCTTTACGAGTTCTCAGCCGAAACCGTCGCCAGCATCTTCAACATCATCTTGATCTGCCCGTAGTGCATGGCTTCGTGCAGCACACAGAAATCGATGGCATCTTCGACACTGTTCACGGGCATTCCGTAGCTGGTGGTGATGGGTCGGAATTCGCCGAAAATTTCGTTGTTGTAGTCTTCCGTTAGTTGGTCAATGGTGCTGAGGAGGTGATCCTTGGCGTACTGGATCATGGCGGTATTGATGGTCTCGGTAGGGACGGTACCGGTCTTGTATTGTAAGATCACCTCTTTGTCGATACGGAATGGCGTCTGACTGAGGCCGTACACCAGCAATTGCTGCGACGCCACCACGTGCATGATGTTCCAGAAAATGTGATTGTTGAAACCTTCGGGGATGGTGAAGAGGGCTTCCGGACTTTCCTTCTCTAGTAATTTCACGAAGTTCCTACGGGTAATTTTTAGCAATTCGAATTGCCTTTTCATGGTATAGTGGTTTAGGTTGGTGAATGGTTTTGGGTGTTTACTCCTGTACTACTACGGTATCCGGTAAGTCGTCCTCGCCAGCGATCTTGTCCAGCAGGGCCGACAGCTGCCCGCATTCTTCAAGACTCAGGTGTTGAATGCCCGTTTTCATTTCCTCCAGCGCCACCACGTCAATCTTAGCCAACAAGGCCATACCGGCTTTGGTGACGGAGGCATCGCGGTAGCGTTTGTCTAATGGGTTAGTGCTAATCTGGATTAACTCCTTTTTCACCAGCCGGTTGGTTAAGCGCGTGGTGTCGCTGGATGGCTCGATCATCCGCTCACTCACCTCCTTTAGTGCTATGCTACTGGGGTAAACACCGCGTAGTATCCGCATGATATTGAACTGCTTCTGGGTGATGCCAAACTCCTTAAAAAAGCCTTGTTCCCGGCGCAACATCAAATTTGCAGTGCGGTATAGCTTTACCTGTGTGGGGGCATGAAAGGTTTTCATGTTTGTCTAAACGTGTGAATAACTGCCTGTTTATTAGGTAATTATTACAATAGTACTGATAAATATTTGTTTAAACAAGTATTTTTGAATTTACAATTACTCTTTTAACACTCTTCCTTCAGTATCATATATCTAAACTTATCGTCCTTCCATTTCGAAGGGAAGCCTGCCTGCCAGCGAGACTGTCAAGCAGGCAGGGATAAGAGGATGGGTTGATAAGGAGTATTGATGATTATCCAAACTGAGAGAGGGGCGCGATAATAAGCATGATCTAAACCCATCCCCAGCCCTTCCCTTCAAAATGGAAGGGGGTCAGATTAGGTGAATTGAGTCGTTCGCTCGAGTATTAAATATGACAGGGTCAGGCTGCCGCCTATTGTCAGAGGCATATCATTTAGAGATGGCGATGGAATCCGGTTGGCATAGACTGTCAGTACTTCATCTAATTCCCTAGTAGCCTGATCGAATAGAGTGGCAAAAAGTTATTCAAAGTATCATATTGCTAGTCCGCAAGCAAAGAGCTCATTGTTATCCACTTTGCATGCGAATCATGCTGGAGCATGCAACTACTTTGATCGAAAGGATGCCATTATGAATTTGGGCAAAGCGGCTATTTTTCACTTATTCGGTATTGGTATTTTTACCTGGCTTGTTGTGGCGAGCTTTGGTTGGCTATTTGAGATTTTTGCCAGAAATACCCTAATCGTTGTAGGTGTGCCACCTATTCAGAATTTTTGGCTAATTGAGTTTAGCTTAATGGTCGTCTATCTAGGGTTACTGATCACGCTGCTTCGATACAGCAGGAGGAAGATTTTGCTACATTTTGACAAGACGAGAAAAATCCTAATTGTGCTCGTGGTTACTACTTTTTTGATTCAACTGATCCAGTTCTTAACGACTCTCTTTGTGATACCAATACTAACCTTAGATCATGCTGAGGCTGTTCAGGGTTATTATGACCAGCTCGGCCCAGTCCACAAGATCACATCAAGCCTACTGGAATTATTTCGGTACTTTATTGCTGCACTAATCACCATGAACATATTTGCAAAGCAAGAAGACCTCACCCCCCTCATCGACCAACAACAATAACCCACAAAACACTTACACTTTTACACCCTTACACCTTTTCGCGCTTAAACACCAAGGTCATCCCCACCCAGTTAACCAGCTCGTAGCCCTGTTCGCTTAGAAAACGGAAGGTCTCCTCAGCTTGTACCTTGGCAAAATCTGCCTCCTGTGTTTCTACGGCTATGATAGTCGGCGAGTAACGCTCAAAATCCAGCGAACGCAAAACTTGGTAATCGTGCCCTTCCACATCTACGGTCAGCAGGTCGATGGTCTGGTCGCGATAAGGCGTGTCATCGAGGATGGCGGTGAGGGATCGGGCCTGTGTCGTTTTTGCCACGTAGCGGTGTTTTTGGACGCGCTCGCCTTTGGTAAAATCTTCGCTGAGCGAAACGGTAGGAGAGTAGAAACCGTTCGTCCAGTAGGTGACCTCCCCTTCGGTGTCACTTACGGCATTGCACACATTCGTATCCTTGGGGCGAATCATCCGAAAGCCTTCGATCTTCACTTCGTCGATGTCGATGTTTACACCGCGCCAGCCACGTTTGTAAAAGGCATAGGTGTTGTTATATTTCACCGGATGGAAGCAACCTACATCAACGAAAAAGCCCACGTATTTTTTGGGGAAGAACATCTTTAGGGCCACATCTTCGGCCATCTGCCCGTGGTGGGAGAAACGCTTTTGGACCAGAAACAACTTGCGCAACAGGAACAGCTTGCGAAAGAGCCATGAATTGGCCAGCCAGTCGGGGAAATGGGTATGGTTGAGGTTCATTAGTCGAAATTGGACAAAGGTGGGGGTGGCCCCTCTATGCGATGAAAGTAACTCAAAAATAGGAGCAAGAAAAACAAATAGTGCGCTACGCCAACTGCATTCTCCAGGGCATGCTCGATCATGATGATGGCAAAGATCGATGCATAGAAATTCAGGAAGAGTGGGTCGCGATAGGCTTTTCGATATAATAAGGGGAAGAAAAAGGCGAATATCGTAGCCAGTAAACCGAGAACACCCGCAGAAGCCCAGCTGAAAAGGAACTGGTTCTGTGGCATGAAAGCGTAAGGGTAGTTGGGATACTGTTCGGCGTATAACTGCTCCACTGCAGGGCGCATGTTAGCGGTACCGATCCCCCAAAGCCAGTTGTCGCGAGCGATCTGCCAGCCGACATCGAGCGAAGCCAAGCGGCCGGAATCCGAATAATCCGCCCCTTCACCATGACGGTACTTGAACAGGTCGTAGGTGAAGTAGTTGATCTTGTTCTTCAGCGAAGGAATGGCCTGATAAGCAATGATAGGAATGGCTACCAAAGTTAGAATGAAGAGCCCACCTAGGAGCCAGGCCCTGCGTGCCCACATGAACTGTAGTACACCCAGGAAAAGCGAACCGTACAAAACGAGTAGTCCGGTCTTGACCGACAGCAAATGGAGGAAGAAGAACAGAAAAATGACCATGCCAATGATCCACCATTTTTCTTGCCGAAAGCGCCAAAAATAGCCCTCCCACCACAGATAAAGACCACCGATAATACCCCAGGCCGTGAACAGGCTATAGCGAATATGATTGCGTGGCGTAGGGATATGGTGCCCCTGTTTCAACAGCTCGTTGAGTTCTTCGAAATGCTGCAAGTAGTTGCCTAGTATGGCCAGGCTTGTCAGCGTAAGGGTGACCAAAAGAAAATATAGCAACTGTTGAATATCCTGTTTACTAAATCGCGGCAGTGCCAGAAAAGTAAAGGGTAGCACCACAAAGGGCACCTTGATACGCAGACGAGCCATGAGGTAGGCCTCATCGCCAATAGGGTAGAAGCGAACTAAGGCGATCACAAAGAACAGCAGGAGTACGGCGAAGGCAGGCTGTCGGCGAAGTAGCCTGAAGGCTCGTCCAAAACCGGGATTGTAGCGAAATACTGGCCGCCAGTTCACGATTTCCAACTGCAGCAAACCCAACACCGCCAGGCTGATCATGCTCACCGATAAGGTAAACGGAGAGAAGATCAGTGAAGCAACAAGTCCGAAGCAAAAGAATAGCACGACTTGCTTATAGGTGATGTGGAGGCTTGTTGGCATTCGTTGTGATTATTCCATGTTGCCGTTTACCGGTCAGCCTGTCGACCCGTTTCACGGTGTGCTTAGTTCTCTATCCTTTACCCCTGTTTCTCTACTTTAACAGAGTCCGCTATAGATCAAAACCAATATCCTGCCGATAATATTTTCCGTTAAAATTTATCTTTTCGGCATTGGCTAAGGATAAGGTAAGAGCATCCTGGAAGGTCGGGCCATAAGACGTCAGCGCAATTACGCGCCCGCCATTGGTTAGAACAGCGTCTCCTTCCATGCGAGTTCCGGCATGGAAAACGAGACTGTCTGATACGTGGTCGATACCGCTGATGGTTTTGCCTTTCTCGTAAGAACCAGGATATCCGCCGGACACCAGAATGACGGTAGCCACGGCACGTTCGTCGATATGAATTTCCTGGCTGTCCAGCTTTCCTTCTGCCATCGCGAGGCACAGCTCGGCCAGATCGCTATGCAAGCGAGCGAAAACGGACTGTGTTTCCGGGTCGCCCATACGGCAATTGTATTCGATCACGTAAGGCTCACCCTTGACCCGAATAAGGCCTAGAAAAACGAAACCACGATAGTGGAGCTCACGCTCCTGAATGCCGCGGATCGTGGGGCGAATAATCCGCTCCTCTACCTTCTGCATGAGGGCCTCATCTACAAATGGTGGGTGTGATATCGAGCCCATCCCGCCAGTGTTCAAACCAGTGTCGCCTTCACCTATTCGCTTGTAGTCTTTGGCTACCGGCAGAATTTTATAACTGTCGCCATCCGTTAGCACAAACACGGAGAACTCAATGCCATCGAGGAATTCCTCAATAACAACGCGGGCGGAAGCGGCACCAAATTTACCGCCTAGCATAGCCGCTAGTTCGGTTTTGGCTTCTTCTACCGAATCGAGGATCAGCACGCCTTTACCAGCGGCCAAACCATCCGCTTTCAGCACGATAGGCGGCGTTTGTGTATCCAGGTAAGCCAGGCCTTCGGTAAGCGTCGCTTGCGTAAACTCGCGATAAGCCGCGGTAGGGATATCATAATCGGCCATGAAGGCTTTGGCGTAGGCTTTACTGCCCTCTAGCTGCGCGGCTTCCTGATCAGGACCGACAAAGGCTACGTGCGCCAGTGCCTCATCGGCCGCAATGAAGTTTTGTAAGCCCAGCACCAACGGATCTTCCGGTCCGCAGATCACCAAATCGACCTGATGGTCCAGGACGGCTTGTTTTACTGCTGGAAAATCCTTGGGGTCGACGGCGAGGTTGGTGCCGTGTTGTTGGGTGCCAGCGTTACCGGGGGCAATAAACAGGGCCTCACAATGAGGGCTCTGGCTCAGTTTCCAAGCAAAAGCATGTTCGCGGCCGCCACTGCCCAGGAGTAGTATGCGCATAGGGTAGAATTTTTACGCGGGCAAAGATAAGCGGTGGGGGTAAAGGCATAATGATGTAAAGGCGTAAATGTTGGGTTTGGCAGGCACATTTTCGATCTCTATTTATTGTTTGATAAATTTATTGTTTGAAAATGTATTTTATTTAAAACATTTTTGTTTAAATTTGTTTTAATAGCGTATCCCGGAGTCCATATCACGTGAAACAAACTCATCAGCCATGAAAAGTGAATACCGTTTAGTTGGAAGGCTTGTGCCTTTCGTGAGCCGCCATTGGTTTAAGATCGGGCTAGTGGTAATGGCAGCCTACTTGGTTTTAAGTAAAGATTTATCCTTCAATATTAGTGTGCAAGCACCAATTCGTCAGGAGGTCGCACCACCCTCAGAACAGCACACCGATCGAGCCAATCGCAAAGAAACGCTCACTGACAATAGCAGCGCCCGTCATGCGAGCTTAACCAACCGACTGAACCTCTTCTCAGGAGTAGGAAGCACACCGGAGTATAACCTGTCGCGGGGCATCGAGCAGTTGGATAAACAAACCGTGCAAGACTTTATTTTACGCTTCGCTCACGTTGCTGAAGCCGAGCAGGTGAAGTTTGGAGTGCCTGCAAGTATCACACTGGCCAATGGATTGCTCCAGAGTCAGGCAGGCACCCGGGATGGTGTGCAGCGCGGACACAATTACTTCGCCCTTACTTGTACCAATGATTGGGTGGGGCCTACCTTGGAAGAAGGCCGGCACTGTTTACGAGGCTATGAAAATGCCTGGATGAGCTTCCGCGACCACAGTTTGTATGTAACTACTGGTGAATATGCAGACCTGTCGCGTTTAGGCAGCTCCAACTATCAAGCTTGGGCAAAGGCCTTAGACGATGCCGGTTTTGCCAATGAAGATAACCTAAAGGAACAGCTGATTGAAGTGATCGAACGGTATCAGTTGTTTCAGTATGACTAAATTAATTCAATGTGTAAAGGTTGGAAAGGTGTAAGGGTTTTTAAGTGTTTTGGTGTTGCATTCCTATTGGTCTGTTGGGCCGGCGTCCGGCGTCCGATGTCAAGCTGTCAGATCGAATCGACGATTGACAGAGTCGACCGTTAGCTGTTGAATAAACATTTACACCCTTACACTCTGCTATTTTTCCCTCATTCCACGCCCTCTAAAGTATATTTGTAGTAGTCCACGCAAGCGCCGTACACCCAGCCGTCACGTCCTTTTCGGCTTTGCACTTTCACCCAGGGGGCATTGAAGGTGCGCTTGCCGAGGTTGATCTCGTAAATGGAGTCGGTGACTTCTCGCATGAAGTAGACTTCTTCGTGCAAGCCAAATCGATCAACGACCTCGTAGTTGATACCAGGGCCACTGCGCATGTTGACGCCATCAATGAGCACGTATAGCGGTGTAATACGTTCTCGAATGATTTCCAGGTTTCCGCCACGCATGGTGTCTCTAGCTACATTAGAAGGTGGTGGAGTTGCGGTGGCGGCTTCTTGGCTACGACTATTAGCGGCCGCGGCTGCCAGGCTGTCGATCAGCGCCTGGGTATCAGCAATATCCTGTGCCTCCATTGCTTCCGCTTCCAAATCGACTTGCGTGCGAGAGCATTTCTTGCTGCCCCATGCAATTAGCAAGAACAAGAGGGCGCCAAAAACAATGAATTCCAGTTTGATCAGTGGGGATGACTGTTTTTTTGCCATTTCAAAACTTTTCGTTGGCGAAGACTTGAAATTAGTAACAAAACTAGTAAATTTGTAGTACTTAATCTACTGGCCAGGTAATCGTTGGAACCTACCTATTTCGTTGACCACTCTATTTTAAATCCCGGCCACTAATCAGCAAAGATTGGTTTGTCATGAGTGACTTGTTGTACAAGGTAGCGCTTACGCGTATACCAAAGGTAGGGCCTGTAACGGTACGAAATCTATTGGCCTATTGCGGAGAACCAGCAGAGGTTTTTGCGGCGCGACCCAAGAGCCTGCGGCATATCCCAGGTGTCGGGGAAGAGACGGCGCGGCGTATCCGGAGTGGCGAAGCTTTGCGTTTGGCTGAACGTGAACTCGAATACTTGGAGCAGCATGCTATCCAGACCCTCTTTTATCGTGATGATAACTTCCCCGAGCGCTTACGCCGCCTGGATAATGGGCCGGTATTGCTTTACTACAAAGGGTCAGCTTCCCTAAACCATGTGCGTACTCTGGGTATTGTCGGTACCCGCAAACCCACGGTATGGGGTGTTTCGGCTACAGAGCGTTTGTTGGAAGAATTGCAAAGCTACGATCCGCTAATTGTGAGTGGCATGGCCTATGGCGTCGACATTGTGTCGCATCGAGCTGCTTTAGGGGCAGGGTTGGAAACGGTGGGCGTACTTGGTCATGGGCTGGGGCAAATTTACCCTGCTACCCATGAGCGAACGGCCCGACAAATGTTAGAACAAGGTGGCTTACTGAGCGAATACCCCTTCAGCATGAGCCCTGAGCGAGAGCACTTCCCAATGCGTAATCGCATTGTAGCCGGTTTATGTGACGCGGTGTTGGTAGTAGAATCCCCTTCGAAAGGCGGCTCTATGATTACTGCTGAATTTGCCAACGCTTACCATCGAGAGGTATTGGCTTTGCCTGGCCGGCCACATGATCGGGCATCGGCAGGTTGCAATTCACTCATCAAAACGCATCGCGCAAGCCTGGTGGAATCTGCTAAAGATATCGCTCTTGCCCTCGGCTGGAAAACGGATGGCCCAAGCCCCAGGCAACAGCTTGCACTCTTTGCTGAATTGACGGAGGAAGAGAAAATAATCGTAGCTTTACTACGCGCTCAGGAGAAGGTCCACATCGACCGCCTGGTCGTGGAAAGCCAGTTGCCGCACGGAATGGTAGCAGCCATTTTGTTAGAGCTGGAATGCCAAGGCTTGGTAGGGCAAATGCCAGGTAAACAATATGTACTTCTTAAATAAGCTGGACTGTGTGGAAAAAGGTTAGTCAATTGATTAAATACTTGCCAGGGTTATTCACTCTATTGCTAGGAGTTGCCTGTAGCCCCCCCAGTACTCCTCCGCAGGTAATGGTAGCACCAGATCCTCCTCCTCGCGTCACAGAGGGGCCGAAAAACATCATTTTGATGATCGGCGACGGAATGGGAATTTCCCAGATTAGTGCTGGCTTGTATCAAAACGACAATCAGCTCAACCTAGAGCGATTCCCCATTGTAGGCCTGCACAAGCCTTATAGTTCCGACAACCTGATTCCTGATTCCGCCTCTGGTGCCACGGCATTTAGTACCGGCCGCAAAACATACAACGGTGGGGTAGGGGTGGATGAAGACGGTAACCCGATCGGCACTATTTTGGAAGAAGCGGAAGAGGAGGGCTTGTCGACTGGATTGGTGACTACTTCGACCATTGTTCATGCTACGCCGGCTGCTTTTATTGCTCACGTGGCACAGCGCAATGAGTTTGAAGCGATTGCTGCCCAATTTTTAGATACCGAAATAGATTTCTTTGTGGGTGGTGGTCGTAAGTATTTTAGCCGCCGTAGCGATGAGCGCAATTTGCTGGCTGAGCTAGAGGCTGCCGGTTACTTCGTAGCAAGCTTCGAAAAAGGTGAGTTGACGTCTATGGAAATCGACTATCGCCGCAATTTTGCCTACTTCACTTCAGAGGCCGATCCGGAGACGGTGCAGCAAGGCCGCCATTATTTGAAACCAGCCAGTAAGCTGGCTTGTACATTCCTCAATCGGAAGAGCGGCGAAGAAGGCTTCTTTCTAATGATTGAAGGGGCACAAATCGATTGGGGTGGCCACAACCAGGATATGGACTATATGGTGAGTGAAATGATCGACTTCGACGAAACGATCGGAGCTGTACTTGATTTTGCGGAGGAAGATGATCAAACCTTGGTCATTGTCACTGCTGACCATGAGACGGGTGGTTTTGCTATCAACCCGGGTTCTGCTCAAGGAGAACTAATCGGTGCCTTTACCAGCGATTATCATACCGCCGTTCTGATCCCCGTATTTGCTTATGGGCCTGGCGCTGAGCTGTTTGGCGGGGTTTATGAAAATACGGCGATCTATCAGAAAATGAGAAGCGCCTGGGGATGGTAAGCACCAAAGCAGCGTTTCGGTTTTACAAGCGGTCTTTTGAATAGAAACCTTCTAATTTTGTTAAAAGAGATGGATTTGTCAGCCTAATGTCTATCCTACGGATGTCCTCTGAAGAAGAGGGCTTGCGGTTAGAGATTTTTTGTAAATTCGGGACCGTTCAGTTTTAGATACTGACTGACACACTGCAAACCTCTATTGCGACTTTACTGAGAAAACACCCTCCCTGTATTACCCCTTAGACTGAATGGACAGTCAATTGTGATGGAAGATTATGGTAGTTGAGATTTCAACACGCTAGTAAATAGCTGGAAAAATCACGGCATCTTTTAGTCACGGATAGATCTCATGCACAAAATCAGCTTAGGCCATGAAAAAAGCGCTGCTCCTGTTAGCGATTTGCAGTTGTTTTCGATTAAGTTTTGCCCAAATAGAAGCTTGCGAAGACGAAGGCTCCTTTGTCCTTACCAGTAATTGTGGAAGTGCTTGTGTACTCTGCGACCTGGATGGATTTACCACCTCCAACAACATCACCGAAGCAGGGACGGCACCGGCTGGATTTTGTGCGACCGCTTTGCATAACATCCAGTGGGTGGGCTTTGTAGCGGGCTCCGCCGATATTACGATCGAGGTTGATGTATTTGATTGTTCTGGACTCGACGAGGATATGAATGGCATTGGAGATGGCTTGCAGATCGGAATTTATAATACGACTGATTGTGATAATTTTGAATTAGTGTCTAATTGCGAGGCACAAGTGGAGGAAAATACTATAGGTATATTTAATAATACCGTTCCTCTTATTCCAGGAGGAATCTATTTTTTAGTAGTAGATGGCTTTAATGGCGATGTATGTAGCTTCACCACCTCGGTAACTAGTGGATCCACGACTGCCCCAACTGTCGATCAAGTCATTCCGGAGATAGACGTCACAGAATTGATATGTCCGAATTCAAATAGTGAGTTGACTGCAACGGTTGACCCTGTTTCAGGGGCCGGAGCATATTACTGGACTCTAAATGGTATTGAGATTGGTTCTGAATTATCTGTGACTTTTCCAACACCAAATTTTGAGACAACGCTTGAATTATGTGTAAGGCCTTATAATCCCTGCAGCGATGGATTAACTAGTTGTACGACGATTATTGTACAGGAATTAGAGGATGTTATTTACGATGTTTCAATTTGCGAAGGAGAATCTTATACATGGTCGGTAAATGGCGTTACCTACGATGAAGAGACAACAATGTTCGTTCCTGTCTTTGTTAATGGCGGTTGCCTACAATGGAATCGACTCTTTCTAACTGTAGAAGAAGTCATTTCACAAAGTTTGACTGCCACCATTTGTGATGGAGAGACCTATACCATCACCGATCCGGCGGATGGTACAAACTACGACTTTACCACAGCAGGCTCTTATTCGCAATTGATCAGCAGTGCGAACGGCTGTGATAGTACCGTTAACCTAAATCTATCGGTAATTCCCACTGCTGTCGCTACCGAGTTAGTCACCATTTGTCAAGGAGACAGCTATCTAGTAACGGACGGGATGTTCTCAGAAACCCTCACGTCGGCAGGTGTTTATAGCTATACCTTACAGTCAACAGCAGGTTGCGATAGTTTGCTTACGCTGATGCTGTCGGTGTCTAATCCACCTCCGGTAAATATCAACGAAACGATCTGTCAAGGCGATTCCTACTTCATCGGCCCCACAGAATATACCACGGCTGGTACGCATACTGAAACGATCATGAACACCTTTGGCTGCGATAGCACGGTGACGGTCAACCTTAATGTACATGTGCCAGTACTTGACCTCACAGAAGTGATCTGCACCGGCGACGAAATCGTTGTGGATGGAACAGGCTACGGCGACTCAGGTAATTATTCCATTGTGATACCCGGCGGATCATACTTAGGCTGTGATAGTATTGTCAACCTTGATCTAACGGTAGAACCAGCTTCCATTACCGATATGGAAGCAGAAATTTGCGAAGGGGACGAATACATGCTGGGCGGCGATACGTTTACCGAAGAAGGTCAGTACACCGTGGTGGTAAGCTCCGGCACCATTTGTGATGAGGTCGTTAATTTGGATCTAACGGTTCATCCAAATACCGAGAGCAGTTACGAAGATGAGACCTGCTTTGGCTTTCCTTATGAATTTGATGGGAACTTCTTAGAGGATTCGGGTACCTATATGGCAACGCTGGTCAATTCAAACGGTTGTGACAGTGTGGTTACATTGGAACTTACTGTCTATGAAGAGAATTACCAAATTATTGAACCGACTATCTGCCAAGGGCAAGTTTTTGAGATCGGTGATGAAGAACTGAGCACTGCTGGTAGCTACCTCATTAACCTAGAAGCGGCAAATGGGTGTGACTCAGTTGTAGATGTGATTCTTGATGTCCTGCCGGCGTTCTCTTCGTCCTTTGACGCGTCTATCTGCTCTGGGCAAACCTATCTCTTCGACGGAGTACAATATGACCAAACAGGAATGTATCCAGCCACCTTTCAAACGGATAATGGGTGCGATAGTACGGTGACGCTGAACCTTACGGTGGCCGATGCGATCGAATCAACTCTAGATGCCCAGATATGCGAAGGGCAGAACTACTATGTGGGGCAGGATAGCTTCTCTATGGCGGGAATGTACCAGATACCACTTGTGTCGACGGGAGGTTGTGACAGCATTGTCAACTTGAACCTGACTATTACTGAATCACTTGAACAAACGGACCTTGTTACGATTTGTGAAGGAGATACGGTGTTTGTAGGAAGCACCCCCTACACCACTACCGGGATGTTCCCGAGTAGTTATACCTCAGGCTCAGGCTGCGATAGTACATATATTCTTGATCTCACGGTATTGCCCAATACGAGTACTACCATTGATCCTGTGATCTGTTCGGGAACAACTTTTAGCATTGGGGCGGAAGTTTTCGACTCCACCGATACCTATCAAGTTACGCTGGTAAATGCTGCCGGCTGTGACAGCCTCGTTACCATAAACCTGTTAGTGGAAGATCAACTGGTCGGTTTCGATGCAGTGACCTTATGTGCTGGCGATACGGCCTTTGTAGAAGGGCAGCCGTTTACGACTACCGGGCTCTATGAATTTGATTATGTAACGGCGGAAGGTTGTGATAGCCTGTACCAACTTGACCTGACTATCCAAACATCGATTTCCTCCAGCATTAATGCAGAAATCTGTGAAGGTAGCTCATATGCGATCGGTGACTCTACCTTGACGGTGCCGGGCGTTTATGATATTGTCCTTACTTCTTTTGCTGGTTGCGACAGTACAGTGACCGTTAATCTAGGCATAACCCAAACTCTCTTTACGCCATTGGATATCAGTATTTGTGAGGGAGACACCACCTTCATTACAAACATTCCCTACACCACTACCGGCGATTACGAAGAGATGTTTGTGACGGCGGAAGGTTGCGATAGCATTGTGCAGTTGGCCTTGACGGTCTTACCCAACCCGACCGCTAGTATCAGCCCAGTGATATGCAGCGGCCAGAGCTTCAGCCTGGACGGCCAAACCTTCGACTCGACTGGCGTTTATGCGGTGACCCTAGTTTCGGCTGCCGGTTGTGATTCATTGGTCACGGTCAACCTAACTGTAGAGCCGCCTATTGTCGGTACGGAAATGCTGACGATCTGCCAAGGAGATAGTGTGGTCATCGGTAGCTCCGTTTACAATCAAACCGGGCAGTATGAAGATGCTTTCGTCAATGCGGATGGTTGTGATAGTCTTCATCAACTCGATCTGACGGTGATCCCCACCAGTTTCAATACTATTGACCCGGTTATTTGCTCTGGACAAAGCTTCGAAATTGATGGGGCCAGCTATACCGAAACCGAATCCTTTGATGTCACCTTTGCTACCGTAGATGGCTGCGATAGTATTGTCACCGTAAACCTGACGGTTAACCCACCGATCGTTGGAACAGGTGCAATGACGATTTGTGAAGGAGATAGTGTGGTCATCGGTAGCTCTGTCTATGATCAATCTGGCCAGTATGAGGATGCCTTCGTGACTGCCGATGGTTGCGACAGCTTATTCCAACTTGTCCTAACGGTGACTCCAACGACCTTTGCCACCATCAACCCCGCTATCTGTAATGGAGAAGTGTTTGAGATCGGTATGGGGCAATATGATGCAGCAGGGCAATACGAAGAGATTTTAACCTCAGCTGCTGGCTGTGATAGTGTGGTCACGATTAACCTGACGATATTGCCTACACCTACTACTGATGTGGAAGCAACGATCTGCCAGGATGAATCCTACATGGTCGGCGATAGCACCTTCACTATAGCAGGTATTCATACCGTAGTTTTAAGTACCGTAGATGGTTGTGATAGTACGGTAGTATTAGATTTGTCAGTCACCCCATTCTATCAAACGAATCTAACGGAGATCATCTGTGCGGATGAGACCTACGAACTCGGAATGGATTCCTATAATATGACCGGTATTTATCAAGCCACTTTCCAGGCGCAGGATGGCTGCGATAGTATTGTTACGCTCGATTTGACGGTTAACCCGCTCTTGGACGAAACATTGGATATTACCTTGTGTGAAGGTGATAGCTTTAGTATTGCCGGTGTTGCCTACTCCACGGCGGGCGTACACACCGAAACGATCCCTTCTTTGGTAACCGGCTGTGATTCAACCATTACCCTCAACTTGACCATCAATCCGGTATTCACCATTGAAGTGGAAGAAACAATTTGTGATGGAGCATCGGTGATCATCGGGGATAGCACGTATACCACAAGCGGGGTATTCCCAACACCCTTACTTAGTGCAGATGGCTGTGATAGTACAGTGATACTAACCTTGGAGGTGATCCCCATTCCAGAAGAATTATTAGCTATCAGTATCTGCGAAGGCGACAGCGTGCTCGTCGGCAATAGTGTCTATACCGAGACCGGAGAATATACAGATATCCTGACCTCAGTAGTAAGTGGATGTGATTCGATCGTTCAACTCGATTTGATGATCATACCAACCGTGCAGGAGTTCTTAGTAGAAGAAATTTGTGACGGAGATGCGTTTGAAGTCGGAATGGAAAGCTTTACAGAAACGGGTAATTATACCGTCATGTTGAGTTCACAACTGACGGGTTGCGACTCGATCGTTGAATTGGATCTTACCGTCAATGAAGTATTTGAAACACCGATCACGGCTGATATTTGTACCGGTGAATCCTACGAGGTGGGCCCCGAATCATTTACTGAAACTGGGGTGTATTCCGTATTGCTAGCCAGTGAAGCTGGTTGTGACAGCACAGTGGTATTGACCTTATCAGTAGCGCCTTGTGCCTTGGATTTCGAGCTAAGCTCCGAGATGGCGGATTGTTCTGGTAGTGCTACCGGAGCATTAAGCTTCACTATGACTATTGGTACGCCACCTTATTCCTTCTCATGGGCCAATGGTACCGGTACGACCCTAGGAGAAGGAACCTTGGATGACAACGGCGAGATGATGGAAATTCCTGGATTGGCTGCTGGGCCTTATACCATTCAAGTGCAGGACGCCAACGGAGTGGCCATAGAGATCAATGGTGTTGTGGAAGAACCGGAGCCATTAGTGCTCAACGCAGAGGCCATGCAATTTGGTGCATTCAACACGAGCTGTTCCGAAGGGGATGATGGCATGATTACAGCTGCCGCGCAGGGAGGCATAGGCCCCTATAGCTTCAGCTGGAGTACTGGAGGAGAAGGAGAAACCCTATCCAATATCGGTGAAGGCAACTATCCAGTAACGGTAACCGATGCCAATGGCTGTACGACAGAAACAGCAGCTAGTTTGCAATCACCCATGCCACTTGAAGCGATGGTGTTACCGACAGATCCGACCTGCCAAGGTGAGAATACTGGCTTGGTAATGGTGGAAGAGATCTTTGGAGGCTCTGGGCCCTACCTATATGCGATAAATGGGGGAGCGTATGGCGGTAGTCCGATCTTTGCCAATCTCTCGGCAGGCTTATATCAAATCAGTGTTCAAGACGCCTTTGGCTGTGAATGGGGAGCTGAGATCGCTTTACAAGCAGCGCAAGAGCTCACGGTAGATCTCGGCGGCGATATTCGGATGGAGTTTGGCGACACGATCAATTTGGAGGCACTCTCCAATGGTGATATCGTTGAGTACCGCTGGTCTGGCGGCCCGCTTATCGATTGCCCTGGTTTGGATACCCTCAATTGCTATAATCCACGTATTGCCCCCTTGGAATCGACGGCATATAGTGTGACGGTGGTGGATGAAGACGGCTGTACAGCAGAAGATCGCATCAATGTAATTGTGGAAAAACAGCGCGAAGTCTTCGTACCAACGGCCTTCTCTCCGGATGGCGACGGGTTCAACGACAACTTCACGATCTTTGCGGGCAACGAAGTGCGGGAGATCAAGTCCTTCGTGATCTACAATCGCTGGGGAGAACAAATGTATTCACTGACCGACTTCATCCCCAATAGCCCGGCCCTTGGCTGGGACGGAACGCATCGAGGCCAGCTGATGAACGCGGGCGTTTATGTGTACTTCGCGGAGATAGAATTTACCGACGGCGAAGTCATTGTCTACAAGGGAGATGTAATGTTGCTGCGTTAGGTGTAGAATTCAGCCGAATTGCTTACACTAAAAAACGTGAGGTTGCCGTAAGGCAATCCGAACGATAAAAGTATCGGCTTGGCAACCCTCACTGTATCAGGTACTTAGTGCTTGGTACATAGATCAAGCCAATTTAAGGGCACTAAAAGATCAGTACCCTCTACCAAGTACCCAGTACTGTGAAGTTGTATTTGGTAGTCGCTTACGGCTTCGCCGCAAAGACATGTTTTTCGGCATGATAGCTTGAACGTACCAAGGGGCCGCTTTCTACCATATCGAAGCCTTTAGCCAGGCCCACTTCTTCGTATTCTTTAAATAGATCGGGATGGATGTATTCTGCTACTTCGAGGTGCATCTTGGTAGGCTGGAGGTATTGGCCGATTGTAAGGACATCGCAGCCATGTGCTACTAGATCGTCCATGATCTTAAAGACTTCTTCTTTCGTTTCACCCAAGCCAACCATAATACCACTCTTGGTACGCTTGCCGAAGTCCTTGGTGCGTTGAATTTGCTCCAAACTACGGGCGTACTTCCCCTGAGGGCGCACTTTGCGATAAAGAGATTCTACCGTTTCCATGTTATGCGAAACCACTTCCTGACCTCCGCTGATCATACGTTCTAAAGCCTCCCAGGTAGCACGGACGTCTGGAATCAGCGTCTCGATGGTCACTTCAGGGGTCCGTTCTTTGATCAATCGTACGGTATGGTACCAGATTTCAGCTCCCCGATCTTTTCGTTCATCACGGTTGACCGAAGTGATCACGGCGTGCTTCACGCCCATCAGGTCAATAGCTTCGGCTACTCGACGTGGCTCATCTTCATCATACTCAGGCGGCCGACCGGTTTTGACAGCGCAAAAACTACAAGACCGGGTGCATGTGTTGCCGAGAATCATGAAAGTCGCGGTGCCAGCACCCCAGCACTCGCCCATGTTTGGACAATTGCCACTCTGGCAAATTGTATGCAACTGGTACTCATCGACCAAGCGGCGTACTTTCTTGTATTCAGGACCAATAGGTAGCTTAACCCGTAGCCACTCGGGCTTACGTTTCCTGGGTTCTCTCGCTTCTACAATTGGCAGTTCCAGCATGTCTTCGTATTTGGTACTTGCTAGTACAATTCATATTGGAGAACACATGTCTCCAGACAAAGTTGACCAATACGCTGCACCAGATATTCGACTGATTTAGGTACTACCAACGCTTGCCGAGCTGCAAATTTAGGTAAAGGTTGAAAAAGATAGAGCTGTTTTCGACATGAGGTATGCTAGGATGCTCCACCATGATCGGTACATCGCGGAAAAACACGTCGACAGCTACGCCCGCTTCAATAGCTTTTACAAACTCATCGAAGGCGCCCCAATCAAAGTGAACCGCGGCCCGGGCGTTGATGCCTGGCATTACACTGAGGTCGCTTAGCCCATTAGAAAAGGAAGCTGCTCCGACTATGCGGCTGAGATCCAGGAACAGATCAGAATTATCATCAGAATAGGGTTCTTCACTAATGAATACCTGCGTGGAACCAGGTTCGCGTGAACGCAACAATTCCAAGTGGTATGGCTTTAGCAGGGCCAGTGTAGGTCCGGCTTGATAGCTAAGACCTAATGCCAATCCACGGCGTTTCGCTTTCTCCGAGAAATAGCGCTTTTCGCCCCAACCTGCCCGGAGAGTGAAGACACTGTTTTGCTTGCCGTAAATAAAAGCTCGCGATACCCGGTTGGAAGTGGAAAACTGAAAGTCGAAACTCTGTCGGTACTCCTGTGGGTGGCGTAAATCGGAGATTTCGAAATTGATAAAGCGCGTAAGGTAATACGTTCTCAGCTGCCCGATATTAACACCTAAGCCAAAAGAACGTGGCGTGATGATTTTGAAATCGAAAGCTAATTCGCGGTCGTAAACGATACCGGTATTGCCTTCTTCATAGTAGTTCTGGCCCACCTGTACCGATTGTTGAGCGGCTAAAGGTAGTGTTAGGCACAAGCAAAGTAGGGGCAGTAAATACTTCATATCTTGGAAAGTCTTGAAATGTAGACAGTCAAAATCGCAAAATTGTTGCTACAATTTACGATAAATAAAGCGGTCGTGCACTATAGCCGACGAATCACATTCGCTTCGAAAAGTGAAGGAAATGACAAACGAGGTGAAATTCTCAGAAAGTCGAGGGGGTAATCATTTGCCGTGCGATGCCGTTGAAAAGATCTTCTACATTTTCGCCAGTTCGGGCACTAGTAAAGATATCAGGTTGCGTCTCGTTATAAATGTTCTTTAGCGTATCGTCACTTACCAGGTCCTTCTTATTCCCCACCTTACGAACCAAAACATTGGGCAGAACCGATTGAATGTAGCGGATATCTTCTTCCAATCGGCTATAGGTAGCCGGGCGACTCAAATCGAACACGTAGATTACCGCACTGGCTCCCAGGAAATAGGAGCGAGGTACTTTCTCTTGAGATACCTCTCCGGCGAGGTCCCAGAGAATTAGGGAAATGTCTTGCCCGTCAATCTGTACGAGCTTTTTGTCCACGCGTACACCGATAGTCGTGAGGTATTTTTCGTTGAACGTGTTGCTGATGAAACGATTAAACAGCGACGTTTTCCCCACGCCGAAATGACCGGTGATGACGACTTTCTTACTAATCATGTCGCGGTTTTTTGAAAGGGCTTAATAAAGTAGGTCGTCAATTGTTTTTGCAGGTGTCGATAGACCTCCGGGTTGGGTTCGCTAAGATCGCGGTTAAGTTCTCTGGCAGCGAACTCCAGAATATTTTGTGTTAATAGATCACTTTCCGAATCGCTTAGTGTTCCGGCGATGGCGACTGCAATGTAGTAATTATAGAAGTTATGAATAAGGATTTGGTAGCTTCCATATTGAATTCCCTGCAATTCTTCCTCCGTGCGTTTAAACGCATCTTCCACGAAGGCCTTGATGGCGGTCAGCATGCCAGCCACGAGGTCCCGGTCGACCGTTACGCCAGCCGAGGCACTGCCCAAGAGCAGACCGGATTCATGACTAATGACATACACCTCCTCGATCGATGATTGCAGGGTGTTGGCCAATATCTCTGCAGAGGTCTGGCGCTTGCGTCGTAGGAACGCAAAAGGACTGCGCTCAATTTGACCGTCGATACGTTCGCGGATCAATTTGATCTCATTGGCAATGAACTTACGGATCAACAGCCCCAGCCGAGGATAGATAATATTGATCAACTCGTCCTGACTTTGTTTCAAGCGAACGTCGATGATCTTTTGTGTGATCCGGTGGTAATTTTCGGGAAAATTGGCTTTCAGCTCTTCCAGATGCTCTTCAATGATAGGATCAATACGCTTGGCTAGCTCAGACCGCTCCTCTACAATGTGCTTTAACTCCTGAAAGGCCTTGCGGTCCTCCGACAGGAGTGCAGCACGGAGCTGATCGAGCAGTTCCTGCTCATTGCGATGCTGGTCAAGCGGCGGTTTCATAGCGTGGTAGTGTGGCGCCGCCTTTACTTAGAAGCTTCGGACGCTTTGGCAATAAGCTCCGCTCCCAGGCTGGATAACAACTCACCGATGTGGCTACGGTCGCTATCACTTTTTTCTTGCAAGGCCTGCTTAAGTTGGGCAGTATTGTTCTGCAAGAGTTGATCCAGGGCGTTTAGGCGTTCGTTTAATAGGGCTTCCTTTTCTGCTAGTGCTTTTTTCTGTGCAGCTAGCTCTTTTTCTACTTGAGCAAACCGGCCGTTGTATTCCTCAATGATCTCACCCATCAAAATATCACGGATGGTCATCAATTCACCTAGGCTGGCTCCTGAGGTTTTTGCCATGTCACACGGTTGTTTTTTTCTGATGTGTAAAGTACTAATTTTCCGACTAAATCTGATCGTTTTCCCAAATTTGGTGATCAAGCTGCAATTCGTGTGTATTTTTGTTTCTCTTTTCTAAACGACCTACTTTCGAAGCCTTCTTAGCAAGAGTCACTTATGGAAATACTGGTTTATTGTGCCGGTCAAACCCCTCGCTTGCAGTACGTCTTAGATGTGCTGTTTCAGCAGCTGATGGGGTGTGAATGGGCCCTAACTTCCAGTCAAGACACTTTTCGTTCCGCTTCGGGTTTGATGCTCAATTATAGTGATGCTCCCATGCGCCCTGATGAGGTCTGGATATGCCCCGAGGGGCTGCTGTCCGAAACACATTTGCGTTCGGAGCTTGCCAAACCCTTTCGGGTAGGGGGCACGCCGGCTTTGCTCGCTGTTGATAAAGGCGGTACCTTTTCTTACGATATGCTTGCTGCGGCTTTTTACCAGCTCAGTCGTTACGAAGAATACCTGCCGTTTATCCCTGACGAACACGGCCGGTTTTCGGCAGCAGGGAGTATCGCTGAGCAAGGTGCTTTTCTTCACATTCCGGTGGTTGTACTATGGGCCAAAACACTGGAAGCTGCCTTTCAGCAACACCACCCCCAATGGCGGGCAAAATGGCCGGGCTATCGCTTTCAGCCAACCTATGATGTGGATATGCCCTGGAGCTTTAAACACCGATCCTGGCGAGGATTGCTGAGATGGTTGGCCGATTTCCTGAAAGGGCGAAAAGACTTGACCCTGGCGCGTTGGCAAGTACTCACTGGAAGTGCCCCAGATCCTTTCTATACGTTTCCGTATTTGCAAGCCTGGCATCTGCAACAAGACTGCCCTGCTCATTTCTTTTTCTTACTAGCTGATGCCGGCCGCTATGATGTTAACCCTTCGCCTCAGTTGCGCGCTTATCGCGACCTGATCACTACCTTGGCCCGAGAATTTGAGACAGGCATCCACCCTTCGTATCGTTCCTTTGACCGGCCAGATCTACTACAAAAAGAATGTGCACGCCTTGCCGACATCTCCGGGCAGGCGGTTCGCCATAGCCGACAGCATTTCCTTCGCCTACGCTTGCCGGAAACCTATCGCATGCTGCTAGAGGCTGGAATTCAACACGACCATTCGATGGGTTTCGCCGATCGGGCGGGCTATCGGGCCGGTATGACAGAAGCTTACCTTTGGTACGACTTGGAAAATGAAACGACCACAGAATTGTGGATACACCCATTTGCTGCGATGGACGTCAGTTTACGACAGTATGAAGGGCTGGATGCGGAGGCCGCCAAAGAGAAGCTAAAAGAGATGCAGCGACTCTGCCAGGATTGGGAAATATCCTTCACTACGTTGTGGCACAATAGCAGTTTTTCGCACTTACATGGATGGCAGGGTTGGCAGGAGGTATACGAGTCGTTGTTTTAGTATCAAAAAATGCGGCTGGTCCATACGCACATGGCATGAGCTCCTTACCTTTGGCGGATGCTTACCAACCTTAGTCAACAAAACTCTATCGCCAACCAGTACATGGCGCAGCTTCGTTCAGTAGCTATCCAGGGCGACAGCATGCGTTTTCGGCGCAATCTCGAACGTCTTGGTGAGGTCATGGCCTACGAGATTAGCAAGACCTTGGACTATTCGGCACAAAATGTGGACACGCCACTCGGAATTGCAGAGGTCATGCTACCGACCGATCGCATCGTACTGGCTACCATTTTGCGGGCAGGCTTACCGATGCACCAGGGAATGCTCAATGTGTTTGACGATGCCGACAACGCTTTTGTCTCAGCTTATCGAAAGCACCACAAAGACGGGACCTTTGATATTGAGGTCGAATATATTTCTTGCCCGTCTTTGGAGGATTGTACGCTGATTGTCTGTGACCCCATGTTGGCAACTGGTGCAAGTATGGTCTTGTCCACCAATGCACTGTTGGAGTATGGCCAGCCACGCACCATCCATTTTGCGACCGCCATTGCCGCCCAATTAGGAGTCGATCATCTGCGTCGGCATTATTCGAACGGCCACTTATGGCTCGGTGCACTGGATGAAGAGTTGACGGCTAAGAACTACATAGTACCAGGGCTGGGTGATGCAGGAGACTTGAGCTTTGGGAACAAGCTACAGGACTAGTCGTTCCAGGACTTTCGAATTTGTCAAACACCTCAAAATAAATCCGCATGCCTTATCTGCCATTACTCCTGCTGATCGTATGTTTGTCAGCCTGTGATCCGCCAATTCCTGTGGAAGAAACCAGAGCGGAGCAGGTGGAACGTATTAAGGCAGACCTGGTCCCAGGTCGTTATAATGTAGCCTTCCTGATCATGGATGGGGTGTACAATACGGAACTTACTGCCCCCTACGATATTTTCCAGCACACCATTTTTCGCGATAGTATCAAGGCCATGAATACCTTCCTGGTGGCCAACACTCTCGAGCCAGTTAGGACCTTTGAAGGCCTTTATCTAAGGCCGCATTTCAATTACCTCACGTATAGTTTGCCGGCAATCGATATACTGGTGGTGCCTAGCGCAGAGCATCATTTGGATACCGATTTGGAAGACGAAGCGATGATCCGCTTTGTACAGGAAGTAGACCGAGACGCCCTATTCATCACGAGCCATTGTGATGGGGCCTTTGTATTGGCGAAAGCTGGTCTATTGGATGAGGTCGTGAGCACCACTTTCCCGAGTGATATTGACCAAATGCGGGAGATGTTTCCTCATCTGGATGTGCGAGAGGATGTGCTTTTTGTGCACGACGGTAAATACATTACTTCTGCCGGCGGGGCGAAGTCATTCGAAGCGGCGCTCTATCTGACTGAGCACCTTTACGGAGCGGCAATAGCGCGTCGGCTGGCACGTGGCTTGGTAATTGATTGGAATTTGGAAGAGGTGCCACATATCATTGTGGAATAAGCCTTTTCTTATTTTCAATCTCATTTATTTCTTCACAAGTTTGATTGTGATTGATATGAGCGCTGATAACGCCAGAGAAGACAAGCAATGGTTTCGGGAATGGTTAGATTGGCTTGGCTTGTTATATTCACTGGCTTTTTAATACTAACGTAGGGAGCGTTGCCTGATTTGTACATATCTGTTATGTGCATCGCGGGAATGTTCTTTGCTTACAATTCCTATCTTCTATTAGAGAAATTGATTTATCCAGTTGCATATGGTTATGAGACCAAAGGGAAAGCCAGACATGTAATTTGGATTGTTATTAGTTCGACTACTTTAATTTTGATGGCAATAAACTCTGGCCAAACAGCAATTACTTTAGGAATGATCTTTATTCTATTGATTGTTTACCAAGTTGTGTGCTAAAATTCTCCCTGGTAATTCAAGCCATCTTTCGTCCGGTACCTCTTTAGTTTTCTAGTGGGGCTTGTTTTTTGCCTTTTTCCTAAGGTTATTACAAATTACCTGATAAGGAACAACTACTCCTGGCCCTTCCATTTTTTGAACGATCAAAAAAGACGATACTGGGCTAAACTACTGTTAGCCCTGCGCTCGATACCCAAGCGCTCACTTTCTTTCGCCTAGGTAGAGTGGGGGGCAAACTTCACCGTCTAAGCTAACTTTTCCCATAACAAATCGTTCGCTCGTGGCTCTCTCTTTGGGCCGCCCTCCACCAGCAGTTCTTAACGCCCTGTCTCTAAGGCGGTCACATGCGAGTACCCACAGCCGGCCTTATTCATTTTAGTGAAGTAGGTGCCTGAAATCCGTAAAAAACAAAATCATGTTTGAGCTTCACTGGAGTATAAAAGCAGGGATCAATGCTCTGTAAGCGAACTGCCTAGAATTATAGTCAGATGATATTGGCGAGTTTATTTTGTTTCGGATTTTGGGTGCCTGCGTAGCGTTAAAAAAGGAATACAGCCTTGATTTTTGATTCTTTTCATCAAGGAAAAGAAGAATAGACCAGGACGACGAGGGCTATTGATGCTAGTTATTTGGTTACAATTTTGAATAACCTTTTGCTTGTCCTATTTCCGGCTAAATAGGTTGTATTTCAGAATACAGTAAATCGCCCGAACGCCGTCGCGCCAGTTGATCTTTTTACCTTCTTCATAAGTTCGCCCGTAATAGGAGATACCCACCTCATAAATCCGGACACCAGGGATACGGGAGATTTTTGCCGTTACCTCCGGCTCAAAGCCAAATCGCTTCTCCTGTAGACTAAGACTTTGGATCATGGAAGTGCGGAACAATTTATAGCACGTTTCCATATCGGTGAGGTTGAGATTGGTCAGTGCATTGGAGAGTAATGTGAGCCACTTATTACCGATGCTATGCCAGAAGAAGAGGATGCGATGTGGTTTGCCGCCGACAAAACGCGACCCATAGACGACGTCAGCCAATCCGTCTACGACGGGACGCAGCAGGACATTATATTCCTGAGGGTCATACTCTAGGTCAGCATCTTGAATAATTAGGTAGTCGCCAGAAGCCGTTTGGATACCAGTATGGAGCGCTGCCCCTTTTCCCTGGTTTTGAAGATGCTCGTGATAGTTAATTCCGAATTCTGGGTGAGCAGCCTGATAGCGTTCTATGGCGCCTTTCGTATCGTCGGTGGAGGCGTCATTGACAATGATTACTTCTTTTTGCAACCCGTCAATTAGTTCAACCTCCTTCACCTTGTCGAGAATGCGATGTATGGTTGGCGCTTCGTTGTAAGCAGGAATTACGATGGATAGAGTACCTGGCATGAGTAGTTACTACTGTTTATGGAGGATCGCTTGCTAGCGGTGTAGCATAATAGGTAAGGCCTATTTTTCCCGTTCCACTACGTAATTAACCAAATCTTCCAAGGCCTGCCGGGAGGGCGATTCCGGGAAGGTGTTTAATATCTCGAACGCATCATCTCGATAAGTCAACATAGCTTGCCGGGCATAATCGAGCCCACCACTGTTGCGGACAAATTGAATGACTTCCCGCACACTCTTCGGGTTTTCACTGTCTTTCTTGATGAGCCGGATGATGCGTCGGCGCTCTCGTTGGTCCGTTTGCTGTAGTGCGTGGATCAGCGGTAACGTCATTTTCTTTTCCTTGATATCGATCCCTAGGGGCTTGCCGACATCATCGGTGCCAAAGTCAAAGAGGTCGTCACGAATTTGGAAGGCGATACCGATCTTCTCTCCAAAGTCGTGGAGCTTTTGAATGTTCTCCTGATCCTCGGTTGCACTTGCCGCACCTGCCGCACAAGCCGAAGCGATTAAGCTAGCCGTTTTCTGTTGGATGATCTCATAATAGACCGCTTCGTCGATATCTAAGCGGCGCGCTTTTTCGATTTGCAGTAATTCACCTTCGATCATAACCTCTACGGCGTGAGATAGGATTTCGAGTATTTGATAATACTTGCCCTTTAAGGCCAGTAGCATGCCTTTACTAAATAGGTAATCGCCTACCAGGACCGCCACTTTGTTTTTCCAAAGGGCATTAATAGAGAAGAACCCGCGCCGTTCCAAGGAGTCATCTACCACGTCATCATGGACCAAGGTGGCGGTGTGTAGCAACTCGACAATGGAGGCAGCAGTATAGGTAGCTTCGCGCACCTCGCCGCAAATCTTGGCAGATAGGAAGACAAACATCGGGCGGACCTGCTTTCCTTTGCGCCGCACGATATAGTAGGTGATACGATCGAGCAGGGGTACTGGCGAACGCATCGCATCGCGAAAGTGTTGCTCAAAGGCTTTTAGTTCCTCCGCGATCGGGGCTTTGATGGACGGCAGGGGTTTGACCATAGGCGAGGTTCGATTAGTGGAGCAAAAATAACGCCTTCTTTGACAATTTATGTGAGTCGACTCAAGATGTACCTCACAAGTGATTGATAAAGAGCAACAGCTGGTACGCTCGCCAGGTTTTTACAGCAATATTTGCCGAAGACAAATGCGAGTGAAAACAAGGCCCAAGCGGCAGCTACTTTAACGCAAAGTAAGTGCTGACTTCTTGCTGATTATAATAGCGGAGCACTAGAAAAAGTTGCACTAACCCAACCCTTTTGACTTAGCTCGGAGTCTATCCAGGCATAGACAACTAAACTCCAGTGCTTATGCGCTCACTATGTACACTTAGCCTATTACTTTGCGTTGGCATGCTTTGCGGGCAGAGCCAATGGTCTTTTGGATTGACCATTTCTGGTGGTGCCAGCGGCGACCGCTTCGAGCATCGTGCTGATTATGACAGCCAGGCCGCATTCAGCTCCTATTCTATGATGGAGCGAAAAATTCAACCTTCCTTCGGTGGAGGCTTCTGGGTAGCTCGTACCTGGCTGGGGCAATTTGAAACCAGTCTTGGGTTAGAATACCGACAAACCAATAGTTTGGAACGGTCGGAAAGTGGCAGTTTTGACGACCTAAAGCGAATGACCTATTATGGTGAGAACAGCGAGGTCGTAAGACTGGAGCAGATCCAGGCGCCTTTAGAAGTTCGCTATTTTATGGGCAAGAACCCGGCTCTTCGGCCCTTTGTTGGCTTTGGTGTCGCTCCCTCTTATGTAATAGGTGGATGGGCACAGCGCAGAAACTTCAGTGGCTACAATAATTTTGAGGATTATGAGACGGTGTCAGAGCTTTCCTTCGAGCGCGGTCAGAGTACGGCTGTTGATGGACGATTTAATATGCCCCTGCTGGCTAGTATGGGATTGGAGGTAGGGCGCTTTCGGGTTAGCTTGCGACATAGCTGGAGTAAAGCCTTTAATTTCCAGGCGTCAGATGGTGCCTATTACTACCCGGAAAGCCCTTATACCTGCATCTGCTATCCATCGTACCATTACAATATGAAAGCCAGTCGCGCATATACTTCGCTGAACGTTCAATACGCGCTCTAACCTTTCGTCAAAAACAATTTCATAATGTCTCGTGCTCTACTACCGCTTACTTTCTTTTTTCTTCTGGTAGCGTTCTCTCTGACAGCACAATCGCGTTGGTCGGTTGGTGTCAACCTTCAGACGGGCCTAAGTGGCCAGCAGGAAGTGATCAATCGTTCACATGATTCCGGTACTGCTGATACCTACTATTACCACGACGCTTCTCGCCGCAGCATCACTATGGGTGGCGGGATGTGGGTAAGTTATCGGTTCCTGCCGTGGTTAGGGCTGCGTACTGGCTTGAATTATCAGTATGCTGGAAGCCGGGATAAACGTCATAATGAGCTGTATACGGCCGACCTTGATCGCCTTAGTACGATCTCGTACACCAATAAGGCACTATATGCTCATCAACTACAATGGCCACTTCTATTGGAAAGCTCTTTTCGCCTTGGGGGATTACAACCCTATGTAAACGCTGGTATTGCCTGGCAAACTGATCTTAGTTACAAGGTGCACGATGATTATCTGGATAACTCTACCGGTCAATATGGCGAGCGGCTTTCCCGTATCCGTACGGAGGCTTCAGTCGGTCAATTGAGCTATAGCGTCGGTGTGGGCATTGCGGTGACTGAGCGAATGAGTATTGGCCTGCGGAAAACCTGGGCTCCACCACTCCAAATCTACTGGGATGCCTTTCACGATGAGGTCCCTGTTGCCCGGGCAATAAATGGGATTATTTATTGCGGGATTGGACTACCGACCCATCGGATGGAATCGCGGCATCGCAATCAATTATTACTTGAAGTAAATTATTCCTGGTAGCCTCCTCTCGGCTTGCCTGCCTAAATCTGCACCACGTACCGCACGACTAAGCGACCATTGGCTTTGACAACCAATTGGTATCGACCAGCCGGAGCATTACTCAAGTCCAAGGATTTGGAGTAGGTTCCGGCTGCTTGGTTGGGGTACTCTAATCGAGCCAGCTCTCGCATGGCTTGACTAATGAGAATTACCTCCACATTCGCAGGGGCTCGTAGCTGATAATCGATGGCTACGTTGCCGTTTGCATCGCGATGGATCATAACGGGCTCGCCAGGGCCTGAGCCGGGACCTGGGCGTTGGCCTGCCTGTGGACGTGGTGGAGGGGGAGCTTGCTGTGAAGCGGTAGGTGGAGGCGGCGGCGGGTTGCGATTCAAAATCGTTACTACATCGCCACTTGGAGGGCTCCATATTACCAAGCCATAGGGAGGCTCAAAAATATTGTCATGACGTACTTCACCTACTCGGGTGGCGCCGTCTGTTTTTACTGTTCTGACCTCTATTTTGTACTGATCGATGAAGATCCATTTAAACTGGTTGAAGCTTCCACTGGCCCGCGTCCAGGGCTTGGTGTCATTGACCTGTCGGAGTGGAGCGCCCCAGCCACCTTCACCAAGGTAGACGGTGCCACTTTGATCATCTCGTATAAAGCCATCAGCGCTACCAGCTTCCCGGCTCGGTCGAATCGGCCAGGTTGATTTGACAACGTGGGCATCGGATTCTACCACCAGCTGAACCTGGTATTTGTGGAAAAGAGTTGCCCACTGGTAGATTAACTCTTCTCTTTCCGGCTTAGCAGCAGTATGCGGCCGCATGGTTTGATGATATTGGGCAAACCGCCAGATCGTACTGCGGTGCGCTTGAAGGTCACGCCGAAG
>SPJK01093380.1_pt1 | contig 36511 bp, 39 predicted proteins | sample 3741771 | NCBI WGS metagenome assembly SPJK01 (sample SAMN10925997, study PRJNA522277) | cold seep metagenome | isolation source: Elba SIP-enriched marine methane seep metagenome, extraction at timepoint T2 | place: Italy: coast of Elba, Mediterranean Sea
GACCGAGAAAAAAGCTGCTGACGGCAATCTTGCCTGTCGCGCTATGCTCCGCCATCAATTTTTGGGTGATCACAAACCCTGATATGGCGAAGAAGACATCAACGCCCAAATAACCGGCGGGCACTGCATCGCCCAAAAAGTGATAAAAAATGACGGCCAGCACCGCAATCAGGCGCAGACCGTCAATATCATCGCGATAGCGCGTCACTTGACCCACTTGGATCGCTTAAACGCTTTGCAGGATTTTCATGTCCGGTGCGCCACCAAGAACAGCGCCAAGGGCGGGGCCTGCGGCCTTGAAATACGCGGTTTGGCCATGGGCATCAAATGCGGCCTGATCCTTATACCGCTCAAGAACGATATAGGTGGTGTCGTCCTGCTTATACAGGTCGTAATGCTCACACCCGTCTTCGTTTGCCAACACCTGATCACGCAGACCAAGGAATACTTTTTCAAACTCTTCTGACTTGCCTTCCTGAATGGGCAAGGTAACAACCAATGCAATAGCCATGTGAGGCTCCCCTTTTCTAAAGTAATAATGGGCGGCAGCTTACATCACAGCGGCACGAATGCAATCACCGAAATGTGAATGCCCCATGCTTGAGCAGGCTTGCACGGCGGTCTATGGTTGCGGCTATGAACAAGCAGTCCACATTCCCGCCGCGCTTCTCTGACCCGGCCCTGACCGCCAAGGGGGAGGCCCGCGCCCATGTCGCGCAAACGGCGCTGCGCACCTTATGGCTCAACACCGGCACCCTGTGCAATCTGGCATGCGCGCATTGCTATATTGAAAGCACACCCACCAATGATGCACTGGTCTATCTGACACTGGATGAGGCCGTCACATATCTGGATGAAATCGCCGCTGACAGCCTACCGACTGAAGAGATCGGCATCACGGGGGGGGAGCCATTCATGAACCCCGCCATCATTCCCATTATGGAAGAAAGCTTGCGGCGCGGCTTTCGTCTGTTGGTTTTAACCAACGCCATGCGCCCGATGATGAAGCTGGCCGCACCCTTGGCAGACCTACAGGCCCGCTATCCGGGCAAGATCACCATGCGCGTGTCCGTCGATCATTATGAACGGGCACTGCATGAAGAGGAACGCGGCCCCCGTTCATGGCAACCCATGATGGAAGGCCTGCAATGGCTGGCCGACAATGGCTTTACCATCGACATTGCAGGTCGTCTGCGCTGGAACGATGATGAACAAGTGATGCGTGATGGTTTTGCAGCCTTTTTCACCACAAACGACATTCCGGTCGATGCCCATGACCCCAAACAGCTGATGCTGTTTCCCGAAATGGACGAAAACGCAGAGGTGCCGGAAATCACCACCGCCTGTTGGGGCATCTTGAATGTCAATCCTGAGGCGATGATGTGCGCCACATCCCGCATGGTGGTAAAGCATAAGGGCGACAGCGCCCCCAGCGTTATCGCCTGTACCTTGCTGCCCTATGAGGACGGGTTTAACCTGGGCCGCACTCTGAAAGACGCCAGCGGGGCCGTGCCGCTGAACCATCCGCACTGCGCCAAGTTCTGCGTGCTGGGTGGCGGGTCATGTTCAGCCTGATCTAGATATTAGAAATTGATCGCCGCGCCCAAATCAACAACACCACGCCAGTAATGCTCAACCACAGGGTCAGCGCAAACAGCGCGCCTGACACACCATAGACATCAGCCATCCACCCCACAATCAATGACAGCGGAATAAATACGACCTCACGCCCGAAACTTGCGGTGGATAGAATTGTTGCCCGTCGTTCTGGTCCCACGCGTTTATTAATGGCATCCATCGCCCGCGGCAAAGCAATGCCATATATAAACGAGCCACCAAACATCAACAAAACAACTCCATGAATGTCAATGACAAGAGCCGACGCACCACATATCAGGATAGCCACCACCCAGCACAATGCTAGCAATTGGACATTCGAAACATGTCTGCCGATGCGGTGATTGATATGACTTGCAAAACCTCCCAGCACTAACCCCACACTCAACAATAAGCCGAACACATATTCAGGGAATTCCAACGCGATGTAATAGGGTTGCTGGACAAAGTTGATATTTTTTGTGGCGCTAAACAGGACGGCAGCCAGCACAATGACCAAACCAACATTTGCGTGACCACGCAGCGCATACCGTACGGTCGCCAACATATCCTGCAGAGCGTTTTTGTTTGTCGCCCGCCGCGCTCGCGCTGGCTCCACATAAAAGCAGGACGCAATCAAACCCACTATAGAAAACGCTATTGCAGCATACAGCGGCAGAGCATGATCAAGTTCATACAGAAACCCACCGCACAGCGATGCCAACCCAGCGGTGTATAAAGAGAACCCTTTCCGGCGCCCTTCCAATCTCATAAATTGATCAACTTGGTTCTCTACAGCCAATGTGTCGTACAACATCGCTGTATTGGCGCCAGACCGAAGTGCATAGCCAACACCGATCATTGATTGCGATGCTGCCGCCAATAGAAAGCCATCTGCAATCAAAAGTAGATACAGACCAAAAACCCAGAACAGGCTGGCGACTACGAGGCTGTGACGGCGCTGCCATATATCGGCAAGCCAGCCAGATGGCACTTCCATTAAAATTATGGTTGCTGCGAAGATAGCTTCGGTTAACAAAAAATCTTGATAGGTTAAGCCGATTTCATCCCTAAAATAGAGCACCATTATCGGTAGGAAGAAAAGCCCACTTTGCCCCACTTCCTGCAGTTCCAACAGACGTATGTTTCGTTTGATCATCAGCTTAATGTAGCGCTATTTCCGAATGACTATCCGGTTCATTTTCCCTGCGCAATCGCTTCGCGCGCAGTATAAACACTGACATCATCCCGAAATGACGAGATCATATCCGGGACCAATTGCAGTAATTGCCAATCACCGTGGTCCGTGGCCCAAGTTCGGCGTGACGGACGCCAAATTACTTTCCTTCAAACACCGGGGCGCGCTTGTCAAAGAAGGCGTTGACCGCCTCCGCATGATCATCAGTCAGATGCGCAACGGCTTGATAGCTGGCAGACATTTCCATCACCGTGTCAAAGTCTGAGACCATGCCGGCGCGCAACAGACGTTTGGTCATGCGCAGCACGTCGGGGGCCTGCATCGCCATTTTCTGAGCGGTCGCATTTGCCTCGCTCAGCAAATCATCATGCGGCACCACACGGCTGACCAGCCCAATCTGCTTGGCTTCATCCGCGCCGATCACATCGCCTGTGTAAAACAGCTCTGACGCGCGAGCCATGCCGATAATGCGCGGCAGTAACCATGCCCCGCCATCACCGGGGATCAGGCCCAGCTTCAGGAAGGTCACGCCGAACTTTGCCGTATCAGACGCTATGCGCGTGTCGCACAGGCACGTCAAATCACAGCCCGCACCAATGGCAGGGCCGTTTACCGCCGCGACAACAGGCACCTCGATCGACCAGACGGCACGCACCATTTTATGAATGGTCTGCCGATAGCTTTCGCGCAAGGCGGCGGACCCACCGGCGAACATTCCATTTTTGTCCCGCATGGCTTTGACATCGCCACCGGCGGAAAACGCCTTGCCCGCGCCAGTCAACACAACCGCCCGGACCGAACGGTCAGCATTGATACGCGCCGCGGCGTCAACAAAGGCGGCAACACTGTCAGGTGCGCCCAACGGGTTGCGGGTGTCAGGACGGTTCAGCGTCAGCGTGACGACATTACCGGTTTGCTCATACAGGATTTCTTCAGACATGTGCGGGGTTCCTTCAAAGACAACACCCGGCCCTTATACAAGACCGGGTGCCGAAAATCATAGACCTGATTGGGTCTTAAAAGTGCTTAAGACTTTGACAATGTGGCGTAGCGCTTCAGGTGATAATCGACATTGCCGAACTGGGCGTCGATCATCGTCAGGCGCTGGAAGTAGTGACCGACATTCAATTCGTCTGTCATACCCATACCGCCGTGGATCTGAACGGCTGACTGGCCAACTTCACGACCAGCCTTACCAATCTGCACTTTCGCAGCGGATGCGGCCATGCCGCGTGTCTTGGCATCTTCGTCCAGTTTCATGGTGACCATGTAGGTCATCGACGTTGACTGCTCATGCGCCATGAACATGTCGGCCATACGGTGCTGTAGCACCTGGAACTTACCAATCGCCTGACCGAACTGTACGCGTGTTTTGGAATATTCCACTGTCGCGTCGGTCAGAACCTTCATGGCACCGGTTGCTTCGGCGCTAAGGGCGGCGATGGCCTCATCAGCGACTTGTTCGATCAAAGGCAGACCATTGTCCAATTCACCGACGATGTTGTTGGCGGGAACCTTGACGTTTTCAAAGTAGACTTCGCCTGCACGCAAACCGTCAACGGTCGGGTAGGAGCGGATGGAAACGCCATCAGCCTTGGCATCGACAACAAATACTGTCACGCCATCTGCATCACGCACACCGCCTGATGTACGGGTTGAGACCAGCAGCTTGGTTGCAAAAGGGGCACCGATCACAACAGCCTTGTGGCCGTTGATCACATAATCGCCGCCATCAGCCTTCGCTGTGGTTTCAAGATCGGCCAGGTTGAAGCGGCCCTTGGGTTCGGCATAGGCGAAGGCAAGAATGTCTTCACCCATCGCAACCTGCGGAATAACTTCATCTGCAATGGCACCGCCGCCATGACGCAGCAAGCCACCACCCAAAACGATGGACGGGAAATACGGGTCAACCACAAGGCCCTTACCCAATTCTTCCATCACAACCATGGTTTCGGTTGCGCCATAGCCCAAGCCGCCATGATCTTCGGAAAACGGCGCGGCAAGAATGCCAAGCTCTGCCAATTGTGCCCAGTTAGCCGGGTTGCGGCCTTCTTCTGTGGCGGTCATTTGGCGGCGTGTTTCAAACTCGTAATTATCCAGCACGAACCGTTCAACTGTGTTGCGCAGCAGTGTTTGTTCTTCTGTAAATGAAAAGTCCATCAGACTGTCCCTTAATTGGTTGCGGCACACAGGCCGGACCGTGAAGCCCGGCAAGCGTCCCAAATAGTAATAACGTGCTGCCTAGAGACCCAGAACGGCCTTGGCGATGATATTGCGTTGAATTTCGTTGGAGCCGCCATAGATGGACGTCTTCCGCATGTTGAAATATTTCGGGGCAGACCCAACAGCATAGTCGGGACCGACGGGGAATTCATTCCAACGATCATCCAGCCCGCGATAGAACGGCGCGGCATAGGTGCCAACCGCTTCAAGCGTCAGCTCTGTCAGGCGCTGCTGAATTTCCGTGCCCTTAATTTTCAGGATGGAGCTTTCAGGACCGGGGTGATTACCCTTGCGCAGTTCGGAAAGCACGCGCAGGTCAGTATATTCCAACGCGGTCAGGTCAATTTCCAGTTCCGCAATCTTGCGAGAGAAATCCTGATCCTCAAACAGCGGACGGCCATCGATATATTCTGCCTTGGCGATTTCTTTCAAACGCGCCAGACCCTTTTTGGAACGGGCAACACCGGCAATACCGGTACGCTCATGGGTCAGCAGGAACTTGGCATAGGTCCAGCCTTTATTTTCTTCACCGATGCGGTTGGCAACGGGCACGCGAACATCTTCAAGGAAGACTTCATTCACTTCGTGGCCACCATCCATGGTGATAATCGGGCGCACTGTGATGCCCGGTGTTTTCATGTCGATCAGCAGGAATGAGATACCTTCCTGTGCCTTCACATTTGTGTCTGTTTTCACAAGGCAGAAGATCCAGTCAGCATGCTGCGCCAACGTCGTCCATGTCTTGGACCCGTTGACGATATAGTCGTCACCATCACGAACGGCCTTGGTCTTCAATGAGGCAAGGTCAGAACCTGAGCCGGGCTCAGAATAACCCTGGCACCACCACAGATCACCATTATAGATCGGCGGCAGATGCTGCTGCTTTTGTTCGTCGGAACCGAATGTGTAAATCACCGGTGCAACCATTGAGATACCGAACGGCAAAACGCCGGGGGTCCCTGCTTCGGCACAGGCCTGATCGAACAGGAATTTCTGACCGGGGGTCCAATCTGTGCCGCCCCATTCTTCGGGCCAGCCGGGTGCAACCCAACCTTTTTTGGCAAGGATGCCATGCCAGCGCAGAGTCTCTTCTTTATTAAGCTCTACACCCGCTTCCATCTTTGCCTTGATGTCTTCAGGATAATTTTCGGCGATAAAGGCGCGAACCTCGTCGCGGAACGCCAGTTCGTCTGGGCTGAAACTTGTATCCATGTCTTTCTCCATCGGCTTGGGGCGGCGTTTGGCCTGCCCGCCCCCCATCCATTTACGGCCCGCCGGGGCTGGCGGACTTGTTTTCATGACTTTTCGTCAGATCAGTGATTGGCGCAGAAAATAGCCAAGCAGACGGGGCCTGACAAGCGATTAAGGTGATTATATGTGGAATTTCACGCCAAAAGCTGAAAACCCCTCCGCAAAGCGGTCGCACAGCGCAGAAGACGCAACGTCAACGACTGAAATAAAGAGGGACTAAAAAGATAGCGGCCCTGCCTGACCGGGACGAAAGAGGGACGGATGGGTCAAACAGGGCCGCAGTACCACCTGCCCCTTGGACGCAAGACAGGTGGCCGTTGTTCAATTTATGCGGGTCAGCCTTGCTGACCGCTGGATTGTTGCTGGGTCAGCCTTGCTGACCCCAGTACCGCACGAAACTCATAAAAGGTGAGGCGTTCAGCTCCAGCAAATCGCAATCAGCCTCCCCGCCACTGCAATACATGCCAAAGCGGAAATGGGTCGCCACCTGTGACGGTGCTGATTGTGGCCGGATACCTGTTACGACGCGCCCGCGCGCTGTTCTGACAGTCATGGTCTTACTCTCCCCAAAACCAATTGCCTCCATTCACGTCCCTAGCGCCAGTTCTTCGTACCTTGCGACCAGTTGCGAATGATTTGCAAAAGCAATATGAGGGGATGCGCCCCCGGTGTCAACAGTTTTTAAGAATGATTCTCATTTTTGTTATCTCAAATATGTCGTCCGGCTTTGATAACCGCTCAGGGGCTAAACCATATTTGAGAAAATAATTGGTGCGCCTGTTATCTCAAATATGTCGTCCGGCTTTGATAACCGCTCAGGGGCTAAACCATATTTAAGAAAATAATTGGTGCGCCTGCTATCTCAAATATGTCGTCCGGCTTTGATAACCGTTCAGGGGCTAAACCATATTTGAGAAAATAATTGGTGCGCCTGTTATCTCAAATATGTCGTCCGGCTTTGATAACCGCTCAGGGGCTAAACCATATTTGAGAAAATAATTGGTGCGCCTGCTATCTCAAATATGTCGTCCGGCTTTGATAACCGTTCAGGGGCTAAACCATATTTGAGAAAATAATTGGGAAACTGATTAACGCTGCATCCCGATGGCGGCACGTGCCAGCCCGATAACCATCGAAGATGCCACCCCCGGCCCGGCAGTGACTGCCAAGTTCAGGACGGGTGACAGCCCGATGGCTTCTGCAATGGCCGCTTCCTGTGGGCCTGCCACAGCCGCCAGCCGCACATGGGCCAGTGTGGCCCGGTCCAGCCGATGCAGGATCAACGCCGCTGCCAGCGCAGGCAATCCATCAATAAAGACGGGCACCTGTTCATGACGGGCAGCCATAATGGCCCCGACCAGCGCAATCACCTCTCGCCCGGCAAAGGCGCGCATAATTTCCAGCGAATCTGTCGGCAATTGCCCCTTGCGCGCAAACACGGCGTCAACAAAGCGGCCTTCCTGCTCTGACAGGATCATGCCGTCCTCGCCCATCAGGGCGGTGGCAACGGTCAACGCGCTCAATTTCCCGCCAACTTCAATCGCAGACAGGCCCAACAGATCGGACCCGCCGGCAATCGCCTCCATCCCAAAGGCGATGGTGGCCGCCGCGCCCGCCTCGTCATGGGCGTCTTCGCGGATAATATCAGGAACAGGCATGTCGATGGCCAAATCAAACGCCTTCAGCCCGGCATTCACTTCCAAACAGACCGGATTGACCGGGGCACCGCCCGCAGCGGTCATCTCAAGCAGGCTTTGAACCGCCTTCATCGCCTCATCCACGCGCCCGTCAAGGCCGCTTTCATGGCTGGCCGCAAACAGGCAAACGGTAGGCATCGACACTGCCGGACGCGGCCTGCCCTGCCACGCGCCAATCCAATTGGCCAATTCGCCCGCACCGCAATCAGGCGCAGCGCCAATGGTGGGGGCAGGCATGGTTTTCACCAGCGCACGAAAATCATCAAATGGCAGCCCAGTGGGGTTGGGGGCGTGATCAGTCATAAAAGCGTCCTTCATTTATGCTGCGTGGCAATATCACAACCGCCAGCGACAAGCAAAGCGCACTTGCCCACACAAGCTGGACGGGGTAAACCCGGCCCATGATGCCCAAGGCCCCCGACCAGCAAGATGGACAGAAAATCAGGCGCGACCCCAGAACCGGGATCGACACACCCTGCATTTATGTTTGCACCATTGATGGTCTGACGGGCTATTGCCTTGGCTGCTATCGCTCCCGCCCTGAGGTTGAGCGTTGGACAAAAATGTCCGATGCTGAACGGGATGAGGCGATGGCCAAATTTGATGCGCGCAAGGAAGAAGCGTCACAAAAACGAAAAGACTATATGGCACGGCGTCAGGCTGATGCCGCAAATACATGACCCTTTCGCCTTCTCACCCCCCTCGCCCCTCCTTATATACGGACCTTCGTTATGTTCCCTACCCCCCGCCAAGACCTGACCGCCAATAGCGAAGATTATGAGCGTCTGCCCTATGTGAAGCCGACAGGCTTCCGCGAATATGATGCGCGTTGGGTGTTTGAACAGGACATCAACCTGATGGGGATACAGGCGCTGGGCCTGGGCCTTGGCACGCAGTTGCATGAAATGGGCATCAAGGGCCCCGATGGCAAACCCGCCATTGTGGTGGCCCATGATTACCGCGCCTATTCGGCCAGCATCAAACAGGCATTGATGACCGGGTTGATGAGTGCCGGCGTCGCTGTTCATGATATTGGCCTTGCCCTCAGCCCTGTGGCCTATTTTGCGCAATTCGCGCTTGACCTACCGGCGGTGGCGATGGTCACGGCAAGCCATAATGAAAATGGCTGGACCGGGGTTAAGATCGGGGCCGAACGCCCCTTAACCCACGGGCCTGATGAAATGGCACGCCTGCGTGACATTGTTTTGAACGGCGAGTTTCAATTGCGTGATGGCGGCAGCTTCACCTATGTCTCTGACATCAAGGAACGCTATCTGGCCGACGTCACCAAGGATGTGAAGCTGACCCGCAAGCTAAAGGTCGTTGCCGCCTGCGGTAACGGCACCGCTGGCGCCTTTGCCCCCGCCGCCCTTGAGGCAATCGGGTGTGAGGTGATCCCCCTGCACACCGACCTTGATTACAATTTCCCCCATCACAACCCCAACCCCGAAGACATGACCATGCTGCACGCTATGGCCGAGGCAGTGAAAGCACATGGCGCGGACATGGCGCTGGGCTTTGACGGTGATGGCGACCGTTGCGGTGTGATCGATGATGAGGGTGAGGAAATCTTTGCCGACAAGGTCGGCCTGATCATGGCACGTGATCTGTGCCAGCTGCATGACAATGCGCAATTCGTGGTTGATGTGAAATCAACCGGGCTGTTTTTAACTGACCCCGTGTTGAAGGCCAATGGTGCCACAACAGATTATTGGAAGACCGGCCATTCCTATATGAAGCGGCGGGTCAATGCGTTGGGCGCACTGGCCGGGTTTGAAAAATCAGGCCACTATTTTTTGAATAACCCCATCGGGCGCGGATATGATGATGGCGTGTTGACTGCCATTCGCCTGTGTCAGTTGATGGATCGCAATCCGGACAAGACATTCTCTGACCTCAGGCGCGACTTGGGCCACACATGGTCATCACCGACCATGGCCCCCTTCTGCCCGGACGAGCGGAAATACCACATCGTCGATCAAATGGTTGCGGACTTTACTAAACGATTTGAAGCGGGCGAAAAATTGCTGGGCCAAACCGTGACCGAAGTTGTGACCGTCAACGGTATTCGCATTCATCTGGAAGACGGGACATGGGGCCTGATCCGCGCCAGCTCCAACAAGCCATCATTGGTTGTGGTGGTGGAAAGCCCCACATCCGAACAAATGATGCGCGATATGTTCACCCTGATCGACGAGGCACTGCAAGCCACCGGCGAAGTGGGTGAATACGACCAAAAACTTTAATCACACGTGCATAACCAATCGCGCAGCATGGCACATCGTGCGATTGCGTGCGCGGCATCAGTGCCACCGTCCAATTGTGCCGCATCAAATTACAGCGTGCCATTTGCCCCGGAATGACACTGTTTAAAGTCCGTGATCACAGCGTTTTTCGAACTTAAGGGAAAATTTTCCAGCCCTTCACCCCAATTTGGAACGCTTCACCCTTGGGTCGCGAGTCCATTTGCTGTTACTGTATATGAAGGTGATTCGCTCCTTACAGTAATGAGGACCATAAGTGAAACGTGCATTCCACATTGCGATGGCACTTGTGCTGACGGTTTTGACGACCCTGTCGTTCGGACTGGCTTTGGGCGTTGGCTCGGTCGCTGAAGCACGGCCGCTGAACTGGAATGAAATGCAGGAATGTATTTATCTGCGGTCTGATATTGAAGTGGTGCGCACTGAACAGGCACTGGACCGTCAGGCCCAGTCCCTGCCCCCATTGTTGAAAACATTCGATCGTGAATGTGTGAAGGGCCGCACGGTGGCCAAGCGCGACTTTGACGTTGTGTGTTCCATCGCGGCGAATTTCAACTCCAACTATTGCAGCTTCTGGCGCGAACGATTTGCATTACGCCATAAGGCTGCGCAAAACTAAACCTTCCCCTACCGATAACGCGGCACGTCCCTTGGCCATGCCCAGCGGGGCGGCAAATCATCTGCATCGCGACAGTGACTGTTGCCCAAAATAAAATCATGCAGCGATATGCCCGGCAATAGTTTACCTTCCGCCCCCACCAATTGGTCACCTGTTGGGGGGCCATCATCAAAGGTCATGTTACGCCACAGATGTTGCCACCCCTTCGGTGCCGGTTTTGATCCATCAAGCCGCGTGATCATTGACACAAGTTGCAGGTTCCCATCCCGATAGGGCAGCACAATCACACGATTGGTCGACGATACCTCAACCGTGCCATCACGGTTCACAAAGCTGATGCGAAACGCATAGGTCGCGATGCGCTTGATCCCGGTTTCTTTGCTTAAAGACCGGGGTGCTTCCAGAAACTCAATATCGCGCCCACGGGGGATTTCGGGGACCTTTGCCAATATCGCCCTGTCCCGTTCCCGCAAGCTGCCAAACACAGCGTCAATCGCCTGCAGGTCAGGCCACGGCGCGTTATCCATATCAATAGGGGCGCTGGACCAAATATCATAGGTATAGGGTTCAGGCACACTGCTGAAATAATAGACCGATACATCACCCAATTGATCACCGTCACGGGCATACACAACCGCACGTGGCACCTCGTTTGAGCAGCTATATTGAAACTGAAACGACAACCAATCTGCATAATTGTCAATCGCTGCGCGCTCACCCTTGCGGAGATCAAAAGACAATCGCATTTGATTTGAGTGTAGCGTGATCGGCCCCGACTGAAAGCCTTCCCCTAAATGTTTCCACCCCCTCTTATCAACAAGGTCAGGAAAATCACGCAACTGGTCGGGATTGTAGGCCAGTATATCATCGACTGACCTTTCAATTCGACTCATGAGAGATCGACACTCTTCCAAATAGGGATCAGGCAACGTGGAACATTCATCCGGGTTTATCCGGTCTTCTGCCCAATCATCCCAATCAAGGAAAAACACGCCAAACAGCAATCCCGCGATTGCTATCCACAGCCCTCCCAAGAATACTGCTTGGCGCATATTGCCCCCCAGTCTATTTTCCCAAGTCTCGCACATACATAAGCTGCTTCAGTTCCGAACTTATCCCTTCATATACTTTCGCGCCATTTGCAAATACACAACGCAAAACCGGCCATCCTTGCGGACAGCCGACATCACATAATCGCGGAAAATTCGGTCAGTTAGGCCGCGAGTTGGCGGCGGACCAGCTGATCATAATCAGTCATCAGCGACTGGGTGATGTCGCCAACGGTAAAGCTATACTCACCGATTTGGGAAACCGGCGTCACTTCGGCGGCAGTGCCGGTGATAAAGCACTGGTTAAAGTCGGCCATTTCTTCGGGCAGGATGCGACGCTCAATCACTTCAATCCCGCGCGCCTTGGCAAGGCCAATCACGGTCTGGCGGGTGATCCCATCCAGAATGCAATCAGGGGTCGGGGTATGCAGCTTGCCGTCTTTTTCAAAAAAGACGTTGGCCCCGGTCGCCTCTGCGATATAGCCGCGATAGTCCAGCATCAGGGAATCGGCAAAGCCGTCCTTTTCGGCCTTATGCTTGGACAAGGTGCAAATCATATAAAGACCGGCGGCCTTTGCCTCGCACGGAATAGTTTCCGGTGACGGGCGTTTCCAATCAGACATCGCCATGCGAATGCCCTGCAACCGTTCTTCGGGTGAAAAATAGCTCGGCCACGCCCATGTCGCGACGGCGACATTGATCCGGGTGGTCTGCGCCGACACGCCCATCATTTCAGAGCCACGCCAAACCACCGGGCGCAAATAGGCATCGGTCAGGCCATTGACGCGCACCGCATCAATCTGGGCCTGATTTACCTCCTCAATCGAAAAGGGGATTTCCATGTCCAGCAACGCGGCAGAGCGGAACAAACGCTCCGTATGTTCTTGAAGCTTGAAGATCTCGCCCTCATAGGCACGGGCCCCCTCAAACACGGATGAGGCATAGTGCATTGCATGGGTCAGAATATGGACCCGCGCATCGCGCCAGTCGATCATTTCACCGTTCATCCAAATCTTGCCGTCACGATCGTCAAAGCTTGCCGTGTTCATGGGTCTAGGTTCCAAAAGTCTATAATAAGGCCAGTAAGAGCAAAAAGGCCCGGGTATCCATTTGATTTCCCCGGCCTTTCAATGATTTTCTTTTCGATTATGTCTCAAATCTCTTGCATGACGTAACATTCTAAGTATATTATGTCAACATGGCTGACATAAAAAAACATACATCACAGGGTTTAGGGGCAAAAGATGACGGACAGGCGTCCGGTCGTGGCTTGCAAGGTGCCGCCACCGCAGGCAGTCCGCTATTGTTTCTGCGCGAGGAAGAGCTGCGTCAGGGGATTGAACTTTTGTTCTATGCCTATCGCGATTTCATCTCTGACCCTGACGAGATTTTGGCCGCAGAGGGGCTGGGCCGCGCCCATCACCGGGCCATTCACTTTGTGGGCCGCAATCAGGGCATGACCGTGGCCGAGTTGTTGGACATTCTGCGCATCACCAAGCAAAGCCTAAGCCGCGTGCTGAAGCAATTGGTCGATGATGGCTATATCGAACAAAAGGAAGGCACCAATGACCGGCGTCAACGGCTGCTTTACCTAACCGACAAGGGCGCAGCGTTTGAGCGCGCCTTGTCCGCCCCACAGCGCGACCGGATGGCCCGAGCCTATCGTGAAGCAGGCCCCGAAGCGGTCGCCGGATTCCGACAAGTTTTGCTGGGCCTTATTGACGAAGATGACCGGGCGCGCATACTGGCAGCATTCTCACAGTGGTAGGGCTGCGGCGTTACCTTGTTGCGCTACCCTTGATCGCCCCTCACCTGGCGCAAAACCGGACAGGCACAGATGACACAACAGACGGGAACTGACCCGCACCACATTCTTGTTGTTGATGATGACCAGCGTTTGCGCGATCTGCTCAAACGGTTTTTGTCCGGCGCACAGTTTCGCGTTTCAACCGCCGCCGACACGCAGGAAGCTGACCAGCTGCAACAAAGCCTTGCCTTCGACCTGATCGTGTTGGACGTCATGATGCCGGGCGAAAATGGTCGCGACTATGCCATCCGCCTGCGCAAAACGGGCAATCAAATTCCCATCCTGATGCTGACCGCCATGGGCGAAGCTGCCGACCGCATTGCCGGGCTGAACACCGGGGTTGATGACTATCTGAATAAACCGTTTGAGCCTGAGGAGCTGACCTTACGCATTCGGGCCATACTGCGCCGCGCCGCGACGGTTGATGCCGCCGCCGCTGGACATGCCGCACCTACGACTGACAAAAAGGCCCCGATCAGTTTGGGCCAATGCCGTTATGACCCCACACGTCAACGGCTGACCAAATTGGACAAGCCCGTCAAACTGACCGAAAGCGAAGCCAATCTGTTGACCATGTTGGCAGACCGCGCGCCCCTGCCCATCCCGCGCAGCGAACTGGCGGCCCAATTGGGCACCGGGCAGGACCGGTCTGTTGATGTGCAGATCACACGCCTGCGCCGTAAGATAGAGGCCAATACCCGTGACCCGCAATATCTGAAAACCATTCGCGGTCTGGGCTATGCGTTACTGCCTGACGAGCCGGATGCGCAGCATGAACAGGGCGAGCCTGATCAGGGCGCACAAGACTGATGGCACGCAAAACCGACACACCGCCGCCTGAAGACCGCGCCGGGATTGATGGCTTCACCGCGCCCTATTCCCCCTTGAGCAATGAACAGCAGCGCGGCCTTGGCGCGCCCAACCCGCCGCTGAACTGGCGTAATTTGAACGAGTTTGGCAGCAATGTCGCCAAGCTGATGAAACAATTCACACCGCGCGGCCTGTTGCCCCGCGCCATGATGATATTTGTGGTGCCGATTTTGGTCCTGCAAGGGGCCATCGCCTTTATCTTTTATGACCGCCATTGGGACACGGTGACCTCGCGCTTTGGCAATATGGTTGCGGGTGACATCGCGGCCGTGATCGACCTGTATAATCAGCGCAACGCCGATGGCATGACAGAGGCAAACCGCGCCCGCCTGTCAGAATATGCGGCGTCACATTTCAGTCTGGTCCTGTCCGTAAATTACGATGCCACCTTGCCCGCCTATCGCGGCGGCCCGCTGGCCCGGTTTGATGCCCATCACCGTATTGTCGGGCACGAGCTGCGGCGACGACTACCCTATCCATTATGGGTAGACCTTTATGCGTTCCCCGAACAGGCTGACATCCGCGTGATGCTGCCTGACAATCTGTCTGAACCGGGCACCGGGACCGTGTTGCGATTTTTGGTGCCGATCAAACGATTAAGCACGCCCACCGCACAAATACTGCTGTTATGGATGATGGGTCTGACGATCCTGCTATCGCTTGTTGCCATTGTCTTCCTGCGAAACCAGATCCGGCCCATCAGCCAATTATCAGAAGCTGCCAACCAATTCGGGCGCGGCCTTGACCCGGTGGGATTCAAACCCACCGGCGCCACCGAAGTGCGCACCGCAGCGCGCGCCTTCATTCGGATGAAGCAACGTATCGAACGGCAAATCAACCAGCGCACAGACATGTTGGCGGGGATCAGTCATGACCTGAAAACACCCCTGACCCGCCTGCGGCTTGAACTGGCAATGCTGCCCCAAACGACAGAAATAGACCATATGCGCGCTGACCTGAAGGATATGGAAGCGATGCTGCACGCCTATCTGGAATTTGCGAAGGGGCAGGCCGACATCACAAGCGAGGCAACCGACCTTAGCGCCCTGTTGACGGATCTTGTCAGCCGCTTCGACACCACGGGCAAACCGGTCAGCCTGACCATCGCCCCGGACACCAAGGGCGTGGCACTTGATCTGCGGCCGGTCCATATGCGGCGCGCGGTTGAAAACCTGATCAATAATGGCTGCCGCTACGGCACAGCTGTTGCCGTCACCCTGTCACGCAATGGCCGACATCTTGAAATCATTGTCGACGATGACGGCCCCGGCATCCCGGAAGACAAATACGAAGAAGCGTTGAAACCCTTCAGCCGCCTTGATGAAGCGCGCAATCAGGACAGCGACAATCTCGGCTCCGGCCTTGGGCTGGCTATTGCCCGCGATATGGCCCGCGCCCATGGCGGTGACTTGATCCTGAACCGGTCTGCGTTGGGCGGGTTGCGCGCCACCATCCGATTGCCTGTTGACGAAACCACTGCGGTCGCGCAATCAATCTGACCAATCATATTCATTCATCACCTCACTATTTTTGACGGAGCATTCCTATGACCAAACTTTTTGACCTGACGGGCAAGACCGCCCTGATCACCGGCGGTAATGGCGGCATCGGCCTTGCCTTCGCCACAGCATTGGCGGACGCGGGCGCCAATATCTCAATCTGGGGCACGAACGAAGACAAGAACAAGGCCGCTCTTGCCTCGCTTGAAGCCAAGGGCATCAAGGCCAACGCGCGAAAGGTTGACGTGTCAAACGAAGCTGCCGTTGACGATGCCTTTGCCGAAGACATCAACACATTCGGGCAGATCGATTCTGTGTTTGCCAACGCCGGTATCGGTTATGGTGCCAACCAATTTACCAAGCTGGAAACAGACGCCTATCGCAAGGTGATGGCTGTGAATGTGGATGGTGTCTTCTTCACCATGCGGGCTGCGTGCCGCCACATGACACAGCGGCCCGGCGGCGGGTCTCTGGTTGCCGTGGCAAGCCTTGCCGCATTGGAAGGGGCAGGCTTTAACGAACATTACGGTGCCTCCAAAGGCGCGGTAGCATCAATGATCCGCGCCATTTCCGTTGAACATGCCCGCTGGGGCATTCGCGCCAATACCATCGCACCGGGCTGGATTGCCACTGACATGACCGCAGGATCGCAAGGGTCAGACAAGTTCAATGAAAAAGTGATTTCTCGCGTGCCGATCCGCCGCTGGGGTGAGCCTGAGGATTTTGCAGGCGTTGCCGTTTACCTTGCCTCAGACGCGTCCAGCTTCCACACCGGTGACACCTTTGTCATCGATGGCGGCTATTCAATTTTCTAGACAACATATTTCTGGATAAAAAAACGGCCCGGCTGCACAAACGCGCCGGGCCTTTTATTTTGGCTGATTGATACTGCAGACGATTTAGTGTGCGGCGACAGACATTGTCTGTGTGACAGGCTCAAGCCCCATCAAGGCACCTGATGCCATCAGCCCCAGACTGAATACAGCCAGCACAACAAAGGCCGCGACCTGACGACGGGCGCCGCCTGATTTGATCGCGCCCCAAATATCGGCAATCGCTGCGCGGGCCTTCATATCTGACCGGCCCATAAATTCACGCACCACCAGCAAGGTCAGAATGGCAGAGGCTAAAAAGAACGCGTCATAGGCTGCAATGCTTCCCGATGACAGGCCCACAGCCGTCAATACCAGTCCGGCAAATGCAACGATTGACTGAACCATATAAGCCATTACGCATTCCTTTCTTGAGCGGTCATACAACAAATCAGACCTGATGGCGGGCGACATGCCTGCCTCTCTCTCGTACCCTTATCTATATGGCTGATTTTATTGTGTGAACAAGGACACATCCGGGCGCACCCCTGTGGAATAGTGTCCGTCCTTACCGCGACAGCCGGTCGCATGAAATGCGCAGCGGTGCTATATAAAGCGGTATGAGCCATTCAGATGATCAGATTCGCGCCCGCCTACTTGCCCGCAAGGCAGAGCTTGCCGCATCAATCCTGCAGTCAAAGGATGCCCGCAGCACGGTGGAGTTGGACCAAACCCGTAATGGACGGTTGACCCGCATGGATGCCATGCAACAACAGGCAATGGAAGAAGCAACAGCCCGCCGCCGTATTGGTGAACAACGGGCCATTGATGCTGCCCTGATCAGACTGGATGACGGTGATTACGGCTATTGCAGCCTATGCGGTGACGACATCGCCCCGGCGCGACTTGACCACGACCCGGCAGTGGCGACCTGTTTGAACTGCGCTGCGGGCAAAGGGTAACGCGGTAGAAACGAATTTTAGTCGCCATCTTTCGCGCTGTCTTTTGATTGCCCAAGCCGCTTGACCTCGTCCGCATAGGCACGGGCACGGGCGCTGATCAGCGATGCAGCTTCCTTGCGTTTGCCGCCCGCATAATCGGCCAGTTCACGCAAATGGTCGAACACGCCATCAAGCACCGCTTCGGCATCCGCCTTGGCAGCCAATAATTGATCACGCTTTTCATCCTTGTGGGCGCGCAGGCCGGACACCGCCTTATGGGCCGCGTCCTGCAATTCTTCGGCAGCCTGTTTCAGGGCATCAAGCTCAACCTGTTTCAACGTTTTAACGTCGTCCTTGGTGGCTTTTGCAGCATTGCGAAAGGCAGACACGCTTTTGCGATGTTCTTCCACCAGCGGGGCCAGGTCTACATTTTCGACCTTCTCGGCCTCATGCTTCAGATCATTGATCAAACGCACTGAGCCTAAATGCCCGAATGGGAATTCCTGAACCTGCACCGTGCCGTCAGAATGATCTTTCGCCATAATCAGCCATCCTGATCAGCGGCACTGGCCGCGTCAGCTGCACCGGCCGCGCCGCCGATACCACCGCGAATTTCCTGCACCTTGGCCGCAACCGTCAACGCCGCGCCCAATGCAGACTGGATCAGCCCTTCGATTTGGGTCAAACGATTGTTCAACGCCGCCATTGTGCCTGACAGGTCTTCGCTGTCATCATCGGCCCACACGCGCAGCACTTCCAGCATCAACACGCCAACCGCGCGGCGACGGGCAAACCCGGCAGCCAAGTTCGCAGACACACCCGCATGGTCCAATATCGCGTCGAGCGATTGTTCAAACCGCGCCGCAATGATGGCAGACCCGATGGGGTCAAACCGCAGCCCCTGCACAACGGCAGCGAAATAATCACGTTCTGCCTGCAATTGATCAACATAGGCCATGATGGCGGCAAAAATGGAATCGCGCAGATCAGCGCCGGCGCCCGCACGGTCCGGGTCGGCAGCCAATTGCGCGTCAACCGCATCCAATGTGCCGGCAACCAACACGGCCTTGTTTGGGGCAATGCGCAATGCTTCTACAATGGAAACGCCCGCTTCGCTGGCGATTTCAGGCACGTTTGAACGGACCCACCCTTTACGGGCGATCAAGACTTTTGCGGCATCTTGCAGAGCTGGTTTTGAATCGGACATTAGGGCGTCTCCTGATCTTTTCGGCCCCCTCTTGCGGGGGGCACTTATTTGCGAGTGTCAGAAGTATAAGCGCAATTCATCATGCCGCACCAGCCTATTTCGCAGGTGCAGCATTTTTAGAGGCTAGTTTTTTTGATCAAGCTCTTTTGACCGCGCAGCAGCGGCGCTGACCGCCCGGCTCATCAAATCGCGCAGGCCCTTGTCACCCATCAGAATATCCAACGCTGCGGCGGTTGTCCCGCCGGGGCTGGTCACCATCTGGCGCAGGGCGGCAGGATCATCAGCCGATTGATCAAGCAGGCCAGCGGCCCCGGTCACCGTACCGATGGCAAGCTGTGCCGCCATTTTTTCGGGCAATCCGGCGCGGGTGCCTGCTGCGGTCAAACATTCAGCCAAATGAAAGACATAGGCGGGACCAGACCCTGAAACGGCAGTAACCGCATCCATTTGACCCTCATTGTCCAACCGCACAACAGTGCCGACAGCAGCCAACAAGGCTTCGGCCTGTTCATAGCCCGCCTCGGTCACGTGTGCATTCCCAATCAGGGCAGTCACCCCCTGCCCAATGGCAGCAGGCGTATTGGGCATGGCGCGGATAATCGGCGTGCCTTCAGGCAGCAATGCCCCCAAGGAGGCCAGCGACACACCCGCCGCGATTGAAATCGTCAGGGGCAGGCCGCCATCGCCCCCCCACAGGGGCTGATAAGTTGGCAACACCGTCGCCATAACCTGCGGCTTCACCGCCAAAACCGCCAGATCGACGCCCTTTTGTTTGGCAAGTTTTTCCATATCTGGGTTGAGCTTCAGGCCAAACTCGTCCGCCAGCGCGATCAGATCAGGTTGGGGGGTCGGCTCAAACACATGGGCCTTGGATGAACGCACAAGGCCGGACGCCAACCAACCGCGCATCATCGCGCCGCCCATGCGGCCAGCGCCGATCAACGCCAAAGCAGGTGCTTTTTTGCGCGATGCGGTTTGCTTGTTTTCCTGTGTCATAAATCCCGTTGCCCCAAAATATATTGATGGGACTGATTTAGCAGGACAATTCAGGATTGTCTTGTGAAACTTCTGCGGCCTTATGCTGTACCTTGGGTTTCCAGCAAGGCACCATCCAGCGCATCAGCCGGTGTCATGCCGCCCCATAACAGGAATTGCAGGGCGGGGTAAAACCGCTCGCACTCGGTCAAGGCAATCTCGATCAAATGTTCAGCCACCAGCAGGCAGCGTTCAGAATGATTGGGCATGAACTGGCTTAACCGGAACAGAGGCACGCCATCCTCTGACCACAGGTCGAAATGGCCCAAAACCAGCCGTTCATTCATCCTGCCCAGCAGCTCATATATTTCGCCATAGCGATTTTGGGCAACCCGCAGATCAGGGGCGCAGGTCACATGCAGGGCATTGATTTCCGGTAGCACGCTAAAGCACAGATGATAGTCACACCAATTGCCGCTGACCGATACCACAAGCTCCCCCTCTGAGCGGTCAAACGGCCACTCATGGGATTCAACAATAGCTTCGACAAGGTCAAGCGGGTCGGCGGCACTAGGATTGATAGTTTGTCCCGAAACTGTGGGCATAAGGTGCGCTCCCCTCAATATGATGGCTGTTTACCAGTATCCCGGCCCCGAAAGGCACCCCAATATCTGGTATATCGCCCAACGCTTTACACAAGCAGTGACAGGGTACACCAGTCCTAGGGGGCTGCAATGGGGCGCGCACAAGAAATTTGAAAAGCGCGCGTTTTCAACACGTTAGGAACGCGCACTTGTGCCGCTAACAGACCACGCGCGGCCTATGTCATGGATAAGTCACGAATCACAAAGGGATATTGGGGGATTTTGGCGGGGTTTTGGGCGGCATAAACGGCTGCATTCAGGGCAGCAGGCAGACCATCGCATGTGTTGGTTCAGGCACCGGTGCCCAATTTGGCCTCAAGCGCGTCGATACGGGCTTTCAGTGCCGCATTTTCTTCGCGGGCCTTTTGGGCCATTTCGCGCACAACGTCGAAATCTTCGCGCGGGACCAAATCCATCTGCGCAATCAGCCGTTCGGCCTGCTGCCGCATCAGCACCTCAAACTCATCCCGAACACCGGTCAAGGCACCGGCGGCATTGGTTACAAGTTTGCTCAAATCGTCGAAAAGACGGTTATCATTCTGCATGGAAGGTCGGTCCTGCTCGTCATATTTTGCGCGAATTGTGCGCGTGTTATTAGGAAGACTAGGCCCAACCTTGCCCCCGCTCAAGAGCGTGAATGCCGCATGGTGAAAATTCCGGGACTGATTTGTTGAGGTTCCTTGTTAATCGGAGTAAGCAATCGTGATCCCACAGGCGCAAGAGAGGCCCCCATGCTAGCCATTCCCTTTCCCCACATAGACCCGGTCCTGATTGAACTTGGCCCGTTGGTTATCCGCTGGTACGCGCTGGCCTATTTGGGCGGGATCATGATTGGCTGGTGGCTAGTGAACCGTTTGATGGCACGCGCCAGCCTGTGGCCTGCGGACACCGCCCCGACCGACAAACAGGGCGTTGATGATTACGTGCTATGGGCAACGCTGGGCATCGTGCTGGGCGGGCGGCTTGGCTATATCCTGTTTTACAACTTCGATCACTTCATGGCTGACCCGTCACGCATCCTGCGCGTTTGGGAAGGGGGCATGGCCTTTCACGGTGGACTTGCCGGCGTAATCATTGCCACCATCCTGTTTTGCCGCCGCCGCAATATTCCGCTGCTGAACTTTGCCGACGCATTGGCGATGGTTGCACCGCTGGGGTTGATGTTCGGGCGGCTGGCCAACTTCATCAATGGTGAATTATGGGGACGCACCGCTGACCTGCCATGGGCGATGGTGTTTCCCGGTGCCGGGCCTTTGGCCCGCCATCCCAGCCAGCTTTATGAAGCGGGTCTTGAAGGGCTGTTGCTGTTTGTCCTGCTATACGGGATGGGCCGATTTGGTGGCGCGTTGAAGCGGCCCGGTACTTTGGTGGGGCTGTTCTTCATCGGGTATGGCTGTGCCCGCACCTTTGTTGAGTTCTTCCGTGAGCCTGACCCGCAATTGGGTTTTTTGATGAACTTTGGCAGTGGTGGGCTGACCATGGGGATGATGCTGTCCCTGCCGCTGGTGTTGATCGGCATCGGCTTTCTTATTTATGGCAAACAACGGCAGGCGCCTGCGCATGACTGACCTGCCGCCGCTTTTGGAAAAGCTTGCCCGCGAGATCGACATGACCGGCCCGATGCGGGTCGATCAATTTATGGCGATGGCCATGACGGATCCTGATTATGGCTATTACAGTACAGGCGCGCCCATCGGCGCTGATGGTGACTTTATTACTGCCCCTGAAATCAGCCAAATGTTTGGGGAACTGTTGGGCCTGTGGGCCGTTGATACGTGGCAGCGCCTTGGCTGTCCTGATCCGTTCTATTTGGTTGAGCTTGGCCCCGGTCGCGGCACACTGATGGTGGACGCGTTGCGCGCCGCCGGTGCCGTGCGCCCCTTTATGACCGCCATGCGCCTACATATGGTTGAGGCCAGCGGCCCCATGCGCGTTATGCAAAGCACCAAGATCGCCCACACGATTGAACATCACTATAGTTTGGATGAGGTGCCGACAGATGCGCCGCTGATCCTGATTGCCAATGAATTTTTGGACGCCCTGCCAATTCGCCAGTTTCAAAAAACCAGCAGGGGCTGGTGTGAGCGGCTGGTCGGACTGGACCGCAAGCCCACATTGCCCGGCCTGCCCAAGCCTGACGCCCCCAGCCTGTGCTTTGCCTTGTTGAACGAACCGATCAACGACCCGATCGGGCAGTTGGGCGCGCGCGTGCGCGGTGCCCTGCCCGGCGCGATTGCCGAAACCTGCCCCGGCGGTGAAACCTTGGTTGAGGCATTGTCCCACCGCCTGATTGCGCAGGGTGGCGCGGCGCTGTTCATTGATTACGGCCCGGCCCAAAGCGGCCTGGGCGACACGTTGCAAGCCCTAAAGGATCATCAGTTCTGCAATGTCTTAACCACACCGGGACAGGCTGACCTGACCGCCCATGTGGATTTTGACCGCCTTGCCCGGATTGCCAATAAGGCCGGCGCACAAGCCTATCCCATCGCCACCCAAGGCGCGTTTTTAGAGGAGCTTGGCATCAGCTATCGCGCCAACAGTCTGAAAAAAACCGGGCGCGCTGCGGATATTGAAACGGCCCGCAAACGGCTGGTCGATACGGATCAGATGGGTGAATTGTTCAAGGTGCTTGGCCTGTCTGCCCCCGGCCTGCCCGGCCTTGCCGGACTACCTATGAACACGGATGGCCTGTCGTGACAGCGCCCGCCAACGCCCCCCGGCCCGCTATTGCAGATGCCCTGACCGGCCCGACCATCCAGCATGGATTTTTCGGGCGCACAGGCGGCGTCTCAACCGGGGTGTATGGCAGCTTGAATTGCGGCCCCGGCTCCAACGACGAGGCGGCGCATGTTGCCGAAAATCGGCGGCGCGTCGCAGCCGCCCTGCATGGCGGACCGCTTTATACAGTTCATCAACATCACTCAGCCGATTGCCTTGTCCTGACGGGGGATGAAGACCCCGCCCTGTACCCAAAGGCAGATGCCATCGCGACAAGCACACCGGGCATCGTTTTGGGTATTCTGACCGCTGATTGCGGCCCGGTGCTGTTGGCTGACCATCAGGCGGGCGTGATCGGCGCGGCCCATGCCGGGTGGCGCGGCGCAACCGGGGGTGTGTTGGACAATGTCGTCAAGGCCATGACAGCACTTGGTGCCGCCCCTGACAGGATCATCGCGGCCCTTGGCCCAACCATCGGCCCTGCCGATTATGAGGTGGGGGATGATTTCATCAGCGCCGTGACCGCAGCTGATGACAATGCTGCGGATTATGTCATCACGGATGACGACTGGCCCAAGCCCCATTTTGACCTGCCCGGCTATATCGGGGCGCGGCTGATCAGGCAGGGTGTGGGGATGGTTGATCTGTCCTGCGCCAACTCAACCTATGCTGACCCAAGCCGCTATTTCTCCTATCGTTACAACACCCATCAAGGCACACCCGATTATGGCCGCATGATCGGTGCCATCAGCCTAATCTAGCCGTAAACCAGCCGGAGCCATCGCCCCATGCCCTATTTCATCATGCTAATGCTTTTCTTCGTCGTCATAATGCTGGGGGCCTGCGTCATTGTAATCTGAAAAATCGTCATTGTAGGACCGCGGCTTTGTTTACAGGGTCCTCTTGCATTGGTATGAGTCGCGAACAGCTTGAGACGTGGGAAAGGGCTCTTCATGAAAATTCTTGGCGGTAATGCCAATCCTCAACTGGTCAGTGCCATTTGCGATACGCTGGGCATCAATCAGACCAAGGCAAATATCCGCCGTTTCGCGGATCAGGAAGTCTGGGTTGAGATTTTGGAAAATGTACGTGGCGAGGACGTCTTTGTCGTTCAGCCGACCCATTTCCCGGCCAATGATAATTTGTTGGAACTGCTGGTCTGTATCGACGCTCTGCGCCGTGCCAGTGCCAAGCGCATCACAGCTGTCATCCCCTATTTCGGTTATGCCCGTCAGGATCGCAAGCCCGGCCCCCGGACGCCGATTTCTGCCAAGATGGTGGCGAATCTGATCACCACCGCCGGCGCTGACCGCGTTGTCACAGTTGATTTGCACGCCGGACAAATTCAGGGCTTTTTCGACATTCCGCTTGATAATCTGATCGCAGAACCTGTCATGGCCTCTGACATTCGGGAAAATTGTGACACGGACAATCTATTGTTTGTTTCCCCCGATGTGGGCGGGGTGGTTCGCACACGCGCCCTTGCCAAACGCTTTGATGGCGACCTTGCCATCGTGGACAAGCGCCGCGAACGTGCCGGTGTATCGGAAGTGATGAACATCATCGGTGACGTCAAAGGGCGCAGCTGCATCATGGTCGATGATATCGTCGATTCGGGCGGCACACTTTGCAACGCCGCTGAGGCATTGATGAATGCCGGAGCCAAGGACGTGACCGCCTATATCACCCATGGTGTTTTGTCCGGCAAGGCGGTTGAGCGTGTGTCAAATTCCGTCCTGAAGGAATTGGTGATTACTGACACAATCGCCCCAACCGATGAGGTCAAGGGCGCGCGCAACATTCGCCGTATTTCAATGGCCCCCCTGTTGGGTGAAGCGATCAATCGCATTTCAGAAGAACATTCCGTTTCCAGCCTGTTCGACTAAGGGCCTTTTCATATGACCAATCAGATCATTTTCTTCGCAGGCTCCGCCCGCAAGGACTCGTTCAATAAAAAACTGGCCAAGGCAGCCTACGACATGGCCGCAGCAGCCGGTGCCGATGCCCGCTTTATTGATCTGGCTGATTTCCAGATGCCGCTTTATGACGGCGATTTGGAAGCAGCGGATGGTTTGCCCGAAAAGGCCAAGGAATTGAAAGAAATTGTGGCCGCTGCCACGGGCCTGTTCATTGCCTGCCCTGAATATAATTCGGGTTATCCGGCGTTGCTGAAAAACACAATCGACTGGATTTCACGCCCCGACCCCACGGTCGAAGGTGACTTTATGCTGCGCGCTTTTGCAGGCAAGCAGGCGGTTGTCGTCTCAGCCTCCCCCGGTGGATTTGGCGGGATGCGGGCGCTGGTGCCCTTGCGTATGTTGCTGGGCAATATCGGCGTGACGGTGCTGCCGGCGTCCATTTCAGCCTCTGCCATTCATGAAAAAATGGATGCTGAGGGGAATTTGACCGACGATGGCACCAAGGGCGCGATTTCAATGGCCGTTCAGGCCCTGATTGCCGCCTGCGCCTAAGCGCGAAAAACGGCAGAAGACCGCCGTATTCATCGCCGGCATTTGTGCCTGCGCCACGGTCTGATTTGCCGCAGTAATTTGCGAGTTTTGCCCGCAATCTTGGCTTGCGCAGACACCACCGCTCCTATAAAAGACCCGTTCGGCGTCCCTTACACCCTTGGAGGAAGCGGCGCCGGTCCGTTCACGCATTTGGCTTGGGCGGAAATTTACTTATTTGGAGTGCTGCGCAATGAGCGAGAACAAAACACTCGCCGCCAGCGTCCGGGACCGTGGCGGCAAGGGGGCCGCACGGGCTGCACGTCGTGAAGGACGTGTACCGGCCGTGATTTATGGTGGCAAAGAAGAACCTGTAAGCATCGCAATTGAGGAACGTGTCCTCAATAAACTGCTAAGTTCAGGTGGCTTTTTCTCAACCATGTTGGCAATTGATGCGGGCGGCAAAATCGAAAATGCCCTGCCCCGTGACGTTCAATTCCACCCGGTAACAGACCGTGCCATGCACGTTGATTTCCTGCGCCTTGGCAAGAATGCCACGATTGCTGTTGAAATCCCCGTTCACTTTATCAATGAAGAAGACAGCCCCGGCCTTAAACGCGGCGGCGTCCTTAACATTGTGCGTCATACGGTTGAAGTTAACGCACCGGCAACATCAATCCCTGATTCGATTGAAATCGACGTGTCATCCTATGACATTGGTGATTCAATCCACATTTCAGCGGTTGCACTGCCCGAAGGTGTGGCACCGACCATTACAGACCGTGACTTCACCGTCGCTACAATCGCAGCACCGTCTGCGGTCAAGTCTGCCGAAGATGAAGAGGCAGAAGCAGCCGAAGCAGCAGAAGCAGCAGCAGCGGCCGAAGGTGAAGAAGGTGGTGACGAAGGCGGCGAGGACTGATCCTCGCCCCATCCTTCTGCCTGACTATCGGCAAATGACGGAGCCAACGCGATGATGATTTTGGCTGGTCTGGGTAATCCGGGCAGCAAATATCAGAACCATCGGCACAATGTCGGCTTTATGGCGGCGGAGGCTATCCTTCGCCGTCACGCATTTCCGGCTCCGAAAAAACGGTTTCAGGCGCTGGTCAGCGAAGGGCGATTAGGCACGACAAAGTGCCTGATCATGATGCCCCAAACCTATATGAATGAATCAGGGCGCGCGGTTGGCGAAGCCATGCGGTTTTACAAGCTCGCCCCTGAAAATGTTACCGTCCTTTATGATGAACTTGATTTGGCCGCAGGCAAGTTGCGCGTCAAAACCGGTGGCGGCGCGGCGGGCCATAACGGCATACGCTCCATCGCCAATCATATCGGTCCAGACTTTAACCGCGTGCGGATCGGCATCGGCCATCCGGGTGACAAGGCGCGGGTGCATGGCCATGTATTGGGCGACTTCTCCAAGGCGGATCAAGATTGGCTGCCGTCGCTGATTGATGCCATTGCCGATTATGCCGATTTACTGGCCGGTGGTGACCAACCCGGCTTTATGAATAAAGTGTCACTCGCCACAAAGTGATGACACCAACAATCAAGTGTCACTCGCCACAAAGTGATGACACAGATATTAGCGTAGCGCAGCTACACCAAATGAGGATGAAGCAATGGGGTTCAAATGCGGCATTGTCGGACTGCCCAATGTAGGCAAGTCCACCCTGTTCAACGCATTGACGCAAACCGTGGCGGCGCAGGCGGCGAATTATCCGTTCTGCACGATTGAGCCGAATGTCGGCAATGTCGCTGTGCCCGACCCCCGGCTTGATGCTCTTGCCTCAACCGCCAATTCCGCCAGCATCATTCCCACCCAATTGACCTTTGTTGATATTGCCGGGCTGGTGCGTGGCGCGTCCAAGGGCGAAGGGCTGGGCAATCAGTTCCTTGCCAATATTCGCGAAGTTGATGCGATCTGCCATGTGCTGCGCTGCTTTGAAGATGATGACATCACCCATGTGGACGGCAAGGTTGACCCCATTGCCGATGCCGACACGGTCGAAACCGAATTGATGCTGGCTGACCTTGAAAGCCTTGAAAAACGCTATACCCGGTTGGAAAAGCAGGCCAAGACTGGCGACAAGGATGCCAAGATCATGGTCGCCATCATGGACAAGGTATTGACCGTCCTGCGTGATGGCCAACCCGCGCGCGTTGCAGACATCGACAAGGAAGAACAAAAACTATTTGAAGGGTTGCAGCTGCTGTCCTCCAAACCGGTTCTGTATGTCTGCAATGTCGAAGAAGACGCCGCCGCAACCGGCAATGAATTTTCAGAAGCCGTTACCGCAATGGCAAAAGAAAAAGGCGCGATCAGCGTTGTTATCTCTGCTGCGATTGAGGCTGAGGTCGCCGGCCTGCCTGCCGACGAACAACCAATGTTCCTGGAGGAGCTGGGGTTAAGTGAAACCGGCCTCGCCCGCATCATCCGTGCAGGCTATGACCTGTTGGGCCTGATCACCTATTTCACCTGTGGGCCGAAAGAAACCCGCGCCTGGACCGTGACTGAGGGGACCAAGGCCCCGCAGGCCGCCGGCGTCATTCATACGGATTTTGAAAAGGGCTTCATTCGCGCCGAAACAACCGCCTATGACGACTATGTTGGGCTGGGCGGCGAAACCGCTGCGAAAGACGCTGGCAAGGTTCGTCTTGAAGGCAAGGAATACATCGTTAGTGACGGGGATGTGATGCTGTTCAGGTTCAATACCTAACCGCTCACCAAATTTCCCATCACATCCTTCCTTGTTGTCGCGCCGCATAACGCAAAAGCCTGCGGCTTTTCCTAGCGGACGCTTGTGATGCTGTTCAGGTTCAATACCTAACCGCTCACCAAATTTCCCATCACATCCTTCCTTGTTGTCGCGCCGCATAACGCAAAAGCCTGCGGCTTTTCCTAGCGGACGCTTGTGATGCTGTTCAGGTTCAATACCTAACCGCTCACCAACGTCACGGTCAAAGTTGCGGTAGGGGCAATTGTTCAATCTGCACCCGCGTTGTCACCCAATCTGTCAGGGCACCAACATCCGGCACAATGATTTTGCCATAGCGTCGTTCTACCAGATCTTCCTGCTCAAACACTTTCAGGCATTTATTGACCGATACACGGGTCACCCCCAGCGCCCCGGCCAACTGATCCTGCGTCAGGTTGATTTGCGCCTTATCCGCATTGCGGGGGCACGCCCGCAACAACATCTTTGCCACCCGCGCATCAAGCGGCAGGGAACGCATCTCCTCAATAAACTCAAGCGACGCATAGAGCCGTGTGGTCACCACCGCCAGCAGGCTTTGCCGAAAACCCGTATTGCTGGCGATCACCCTGTCAAAGGCGTCCTTTGTGATCTGGTCAACAACCGCCACCCCCATCGCCTGCGCATGATGGGTGCGCGGCACCCCGGCAAACAACGTGAACTCCCCAAAGCAATCACCGGGACCAAGATCCACTGTCACGATATAATCACCGTCAATCGTGTAGTTGCCCATGCGCACCAGACCCTTGCGCACCAGCGACAGCCCCGGCGTGGCGTCACCGCGATGATGGATCGTTTCCCCATCCTGATAGGTCACAGGGGTGCCCGCAGCGAACAGCGCCGCGCGCAATTCCTCTGGCAGGGCATCAACCAGCCCGATCGTACCGAAGCCTAGCAAGTTACTCATGCTATAATTGTAAAATTTTTGACATTATTGCACAAGGCTTTCTGTTACTCCCAATCCATAATAATAAGCGGGAGGAGAGACCCATGCCCTATCAAGTGACACTGATGTTGATATTCGCAGGCTTTGCCATAGTTGAGGCATGGCGTCATGGCCTGTTGAACCTGAATGGCGAAGTGAAGGACGATTTGAAGGTCGAGTTGATCGGCGGCCCCATATTGCTATTTGCCACCCAGCCACTGGTGCTGTTCACCTCTGCCGCCTTGGTCGGGTTTATCCTTCCCGACACAAAAGACGCGTTGATCACCCTGCCCTTTTGGGCCGCGTTCGGCATTTTGATTCTGCTGGATGATCTGACCCAATATTGGTGGCATCGGTTAAGCCACACCCTGCCGTGGCTGTATAATTTGCACCGCTCGCATCACAATGCTGAGTATATGAGCGTCCGCATGGTGTACCGCAACAACGTGTTTTACTATCTGTTGATGCCGGGGCTGTGGCTGTCAGGTGCCATGTTGTTTATGGGACTGGGCGAAGTTTACGCCGTCTTTATCGTTGTCAAGCTGACGATCATTATCGCCGCCCATTCTAGCGTCCGTTGGGACCAGCCGCTTTACAAGATCAAGCTATTGCACCCGGTCATGTGGGTGGTGGAACGGCTGATCTCAACCCCGACAACCCATGCGGCCCATCACGGCAAACATACAGCCGATGGCGTGACCAATTACAAAGGCAATTTCGGGAACATGTTATTTCTGTGGGATGTGATTTTCGGCACCGCCAAAATCACCCGCCACGTGCCGCCGGCATTCGGCGTAGAAGACTTGCCCCCCGTCACCGCTGCCGAACAATTGGTCTGGCCGCTGGTGCGGTCCGAAAATACGGCCATCACCAGCGCCCCGACGGTCGAACAATCCGCTTAAGCTGACGTGGCAGCAGCGGCGGCAGCAAGATGGGCAAAGCTACGTTGCCGCGCCTGTTTTGCTGCTGCTTCATCATAATGTTGTGGGCGATCAGACTGGAACCCGTGATCGGCATCATACATGTGAATGATCACATCAGGATGCATGGCGCGGATCTGGTCCACATCCTCTTCAGGAATAGACGCATCTTGCGCACCGAAATGCAGCATGGTCGGGCATTTGGGCTGCAGGTCGATAAACTGTTTGATCTGCCCGCCATAATAGCCCGCAACAGCGGTTAGGCCACTGACCCGCGCTGCTGCAACCCATGTGACCGACCCCCCGTAACAGAACCCGGTACAGAAAACAGGCCCCGCCCCTTGCAGGGCATCAACACAGGCCTGCACATCACGCACAGTGTCGTCATAATCAATCCGGGCGCGCATCTCAATCGCGGCCTGCACATCATCGGGGGTGTAGCCGGTTTGATAGTCCCGCGTATTGCGATCATAAAGCTGTGGCGACAGCACCCGGTAGCCTTCTTCGGCAAAGCTGTCTGACAGCTCCTTGATGTGATCGGTCACACCGAAAATTTCCTGAACCAGCACCAGCCCGCCCTTAACGGGCGCACCGTCTGCGGGGCCTGTTTCATAGGCCTTGAACTCATGACCGTCAGCGGCGGTCAAGCTCACCATTGTTCCACGCATTGAATAATTCCTTAACTTTCACAGATACAGATTACTAGGCGATTGATGCCTTGAAGACAGGCTTGTCGCAATCAATCCATTTGCGCACGATCGGGCGGGCAGAATGGGTTTCGATAAATGTGTTCAGGCCCGGCCATTTTTCTGCATCAGGCGTATAGCCCGCATGGCGCAGATTGATCATCTGGCACAGCACAGCCACATCGGCGATGGTGAATGCGTCACCCACAAAATGCAGGCCGCCATTCAACTGCTTTTCAAAATAGTCAAACACCGGCGGCAATACTTCTGCCATTGTTTTGTCAGCAGTTTCTGTATCGGGCTCCTTGCCGGACATCGGCGCGAAAATAATGGGGCGGAAAATACCAAGGCCGATTTTCGCTGCCACATCCGAATCCGCATATTCTTCAATCCACAAGGCACGGCCATAGGCCTCCGCATCCTTGGGGAACAAATCACTGTCAGGCGCAAGGCGGCTGATCGCACCGCAAATAGCAGATGAATCTGGAATATAGGTGTCATTCAACTTGGCAAGCGGCATCCGCTTTAACGGGTTTTGTTCGACATACCAATCGGGGGCAGCGAACACATTGACCACTTCAAATGCGCAATCAACGCCCGCTTCTTCGGCCACAACCAATGCCTTGCGCACAAAGGGGCTGCCCGTCATGCCATAAATTGTCAGTGTCATATCAGTTTCCTATTTTGTGAAATCTCGTTTGTTCCAAAAAATCAAATAACCGCTTCAATCAGGAAGGGGCCGCGCCTGTTGCAGGCCGCCTTCATCAGATCTTCAAATTCTTCGCCCGTGGTGGCCTTGGCCGCATCAACGCCCATGCCCTTGGCAATTTGGGTGAAGTCCATATCGGGCCGCCCGATGTCCAGCATATCCAGTGCCTTGCGCCCCGGATTGCCCGCGCCAACGCGGCCCAGTTCCACATTCAAAATGGCATAGGAGCGGTTGGCGAAAATCACCGTCACCACATCCAGATTTTCGCGCGCCATGGTCCACAGGCTTTGGATCGTATACATCGCCCCGCCATCACCGTGGGCACAAATGGTTTTTCGGTCCGGCCCGGCAACAGCCGCCCCAACCGCAACGGGCAGCCCCTGCCCGATGGAGCCGCCGGTTAACTGCAAATGATCAAACGGCGCAGCGGTCGGCAAAAAAGCCTCCGCCCCGAATGAGCTGGTCGCCGCCTCCTCTGACAAAATCGCATTGTCGGGCATGGGCCGGGCAATAGACTGCCAACACTTCACGGCATCAAGCTGCCCTTCAGGGGCGTCAGGCACAACCCGTTCAGCCACGGGGGCTGCAGCGTTAGGATCAATGCCCAACCCGGACAGCAGCCCCTCAATCGCCGCATCCACATCCTGTTCAGGCCGCGCCAATTGGGTGACAGCACACCCGTCAGGCACCAGATAGGATGACACATTGGGATAGGCAAAGAACGAGACTGGCGCCTTGGTCCCCAGCACAATCATCTGGGCGGTCCCGTTCAACTGATCCAATGCCAGTTCAGCGAAATATTGCAGCTTGGCAATACCCGCACGGCCTGCGCCGCGCGCCGTCTTGGTCACGAAAGTATCGGCAATAATTTCAGCACCTGTTGCCGCCGCAATCAGGCCCAGTTTTTTAAGCTTGCCTTCGTCCCCCGTCACCGGGCTGCCAACCAAAATCACACGGCGGCCCCCCGCCTTCAACGCATCAACCGCCTGATCAATCGCGCTGTCTTCAACCGCTGCGGGTTTGGGCAATGGGGGCATGGGGGCAATGGTTGCCCCCTCAAGCTCAGCCCAGGCAAGATCGGCAGGCAAGACCAGCGATGTAATCTGACCCGGCGGTGTCATGGCAGACGCATAGGCACGGGCCGCAGCCTCGCCCAACCCTTCGGCAGTTTCAGCGCGGATCAGATTATGGGACACGCTGCCCGCCACCCCATCAAGGTCAGACGTCAACGGGGCATCAAGTGCCAAGTGGTCAACAGCATGATCACCGATCAGGTTGATCAGCGGCACCCCAGCCCGGCGCGCATTGTGAAGATTGGCCCAGCCGTTCCCAACACCCGGCCCCAAATGCAACAAGGTCGCCGCAGGCTTGCCCGCGATCCGCGCATAGCCGTCGGCTGCGCCGGTTGCCACCCCCTCAAACAGGGCCAGCACCGACCGCATCCCATCGATCCGGTCAATAGCGGTGACAAGCTGCATTTCCGACGTGCCGGGGTTGGCAAAACATGCCTCCACACCCATGCCATACAGGCTTTGCAATAATAAATCGGCCCCGGTCATGCTCATAGCAACTCATCCTTGATTTTCTTGATCTTTAGCTGGGCAGGACCATATCACACCGCCCCTATGATGGCAGCGGAATTTGACAAAAAATCGCCCGCCCGCTTGCGCCAAAAGCCCCCTGACACCATACTGCGGCAACTGAAATTCAACCATTATGAAAGAGACTGAAATGGCCGATACAATCGCAATTGATTTGGGCGAAAAAGGAAAAGTCAGCGGCTTTGTCGAGCCGGGGTTTGAAGCCTGCGTTGATCAGTTCGTCGCCAATTTTAACGAGGGCGAGGAACTGGGCGCCAGCTTCTGTATCCGCCACGAAGGCGAGACCAAAATCGACCTATGGGGCGGCATTGCAGACAAGGCAACGGGCAAGCCGTGGGAAGAAGACACAGTTTCAATCGTGTGTTCCTCAACCAAGGGCATCATGGCCCTGACCGCCCATATGTTGATTGAGGAAGGCAAGCTGGACCCCGATCAACCCGTTGCCGAAATCTGGCCTGAGTTTGCCGTGAACGGCAAGGAACAGGCCACAGTGCGCATGATGCTGAACCACACAGTTGGGCTACCCGCATTCAGCGAGCAGGTGCCTGAAGGGCTGTTCTATAATTGGGACGCCACTTGCGCCCAGTTGGCAGCGCAGGCCCCGTTTTGGGAACCGGGCAGCAATCAGGGCTATCACGCCGTAACCTTTGCATGGACGGTTGGGGAATTGATCCGCCGCGTCACGGGCAAAACACCCGGCACGGTGATCAAGGAATACCTGGCGGCGCCATTGGGCCTTGACCTTCATTGCGGCACTCCTGAATCAGTGGAACCGCGCATCGCGCCGATGATAACCGCGAATGTCGGTGACATGGATCCCGAAAACCTTAGCCCCTTTATCGCCAAGGCCCTGTCGGATGCTGACAGCGTGCCCCACAAGTTCCTGTTCAATGATGGTGGTTTTACCGCTGGCATCAACAGCCGGCAGGCCCATGCGGCCGAAATCCCGTCAGCCAACGGGATCACAAATGCGCGCGGGCTGGCCGGGGCCTATACCCCCTTTGCCATGGGCGGCACCTATCAGGGCAAAACATTTGTCAGTGACAAGGTATTGCGCGGCATGACGCAAGTATCTGCGGCCACAGGCAGGGACGAAACATTATATATGCCCACCCGCTTTTCCATGGGCTTCATGAAATCAATGGATAATCGCAACAACCGGTTCGGCATGACCGACAGCGCCATCATGGGTGTGCGGGCGTTTGGCCATGTGGGGGCCGGCGGCTCCATCGGTTTGGCTGACCCCCGCCACGGGCTTGCCATCGGCTATACCATGAACCAGATGGGGGCCGGGCTGATGTTGAACGCGCGCGGCCAGTCGCTGGTGAATGAGGCCTATGCCGCCATCGGCGCGCCGCTTGATTAAGTTTTTCTATTCACATCCTATTTTGTAACTTCAAACCAATGGACTAATCATGATCCAAGACAACACACCCATTTTGGTCGGCGTCGGCCAAGTGACTGAAAAGGGCGTTCCGGTTGCGGACGCCTCCTCCCCCCTTGACCTGATCGAACAGGCTGCCTATTTGGCCGCCGAGGATGCCGGGCTGGACAAGAATGTCCTGACCGACCTTGATACACTGGTGATTGTGCGCGGCTTTCGCGAGCCGACCAAAAATTCCCCCGCTGTTATTCAGCGCCGTATCGGCGCTGCCAAGGCGCAGGCGTTCTTGACCCCGCATGGCGGCAACAACCCGCAATATCTGGTCAATCGGTATGCTGAGGCGATTACCAAGGGTGAAAACCGCCTGGTCCTGTTCGCCGGGTCTGAGGCAATGGACACCAGCCGCCGCATCGTCAAGGAAGGCGGCACCCCCGATTGGGAGGAGGCTGACGATCAAGACGCCACCTATCTGTTCCCCGACGTTGATATGTCGAACGATTATGAAAATGCCCACGGCATTTTCCCGCCTGCCAGCATTTATCCAATGTTTGAAAATGCGGTGCGCCAAAAATATGGTCGTTCCATTGCTGACCATCAGCTTGCAATGGGTAAATTGTTTTCACGCTTCACCAAGGTTGCCGCAACCTCGCCCCATGCGTGGTACCCGATTGAACGCAGCGCCGAGGAAATTGCGACAGCCACACCGCAAAACTGCTATGTTGCTTGGCCCTATACCAAGTTCATGAATGCCATGAACCAGATCAATCAATCCGCTGCCATCCTGATGACCAGCGTGGGCGAGGCCCGCAAGATGGGCATCCCCGAAGACAAATTCACCTATCTACATGGCTGCGCCGATGCTGCTGAAATCTGGCATGTGCAGGACCGGGTGAACTATCATTCCTCCCCCGCCATTCGCGAGATTGGCAAGCAGGCGTTTGACATGGCGGGGATGACCCTCAACGATGTTGACTTTATCGACATCTATTCCTGCTTCCCTGTTGCTGTTGAAATTGCCTGTGACGAACTGGGGCTGGCGAAGGACGACCCGCGCGGGCTGACCATCACGGGCGGGCTGCCGTTCCATGGTGGTGCGGGCAATAACTATGTCATGAATTCAATCGCGGCGATGGTGGACAAGGTGCGCGGCAAGCCGGGCAGTATTGGCCTTGTCACCGCCAATGGCGGCTATCTGACCAAACATGCGGCGGGCATCTATTCCACCACCCCCACCGAAGGCCAGTGGCAGCGTGTTGATCCGGCAACCTATCAGGCCAAGATCGACGCCATGCCCCGCCCGACTGTGATCAAAGAAGCCAATGGCGATGCTGTGATCGAAACCTATACGGTTTTGTTCGGACGCACGAACGAGCCTGAGGCCGCAATCGTTATTGGCCGATTGGGGGATGCTGTCACACAAGACGCCCCGCGTTTCTTGTCACTTGTGACGGCAGATGCCGACACGCTGACCCGTATGACCCAAACAGACTATATGGGTGCCAAGGGCAGCGTTTCACATAAGGACGGGCGCAACTTCTTTGCCCCCGCCGCCTAAGGCCACTCTATGACCGACAAAAACAACAGCAAGATCGCAGACGCATTGCAGCAGGCTGACCTGCGCTTGTTGGTCATGGTGTTGTACCACATGACCGGGGACGACATCTGGCTTGGTCCCGACTTTGCCCCCGGTCGTGACGTTAAACTGATTGC
>SPJK01022948.1_pt1 | contig 36201 bp, 27 predicted proteins | sample 3741771 | NCBI WGS metagenome assembly SPJK01 (sample SAMN10925997, study PRJNA522277) | cold seep metagenome | isolation source: Elba SIP-enriched marine methane seep metagenome, extraction at timepoint T2 | place: Italy: coast of Elba, Mediterranean Sea
CATCTCAGCGCCCGCCGCGAGTTCCTCCGGCGTAGGCGCGGGCGGATCGAGGCTCTTGAGGACCGGCGGGATCACGAAGCTGAACAGGGGCACGCCCAGGAAGCCCGCGACCATCGCGCACTTCGATCCCAGCGAGGTCAGCTTGCTCCAGAACAGGGACAGGATCATGGTGGGGCAGAAGGTTGCGGCGATGCCGGACCATCCGAAGATGATGATCCAGAACAGGGGTTTCTCGCGATCTCGCAAGAGCAGCCCGATCCCAATCGCGAACGCCACGAGCGACAGCGCGATCGTGACCTTACGAGAAAGCGAGACGAGCGTCTCATCGCTCATATCCGGGTGGCGGGTCTTCTGCCAGTAGTCGCGCACGCCGGCCGACGATGCGACGACGAGCAGCGAGTCGATCGTGGACATGATCGCGGACAAGACCATCGCGATAAACACACCCGAGAAGAACGCCGGGAGCAGTTCAAGTGAGGCGTAGGGGAGAATTGCTTCGTGATCGCCACCCAGTGATTCAGGCGTAAATACCGCCCGCCCAAACAATCCAACGAGGACCGCACCCGAGTCCGCGAGAAGCGTCCAAACAAGCGCGAGTGTGGCGCCGGGCACGATCTGCTGCTCGTTCTTCATCGAGATGTATCGCACAAAGACCTGCGGCGACCCCCAGAACCCGATCCCGATCGCCGCGAGACCAACGATCGAGACAATCGTCGCGGTGGTCCATCCCCCTGTGCTCGGCGCAACAACCCCGGCAGCGTCCGCCTCACCGGGCCCGTGCAGCGTGAGCAGGTGCGGGTCGATCGATCGCAGGGACTCCATGATGTTCGTGTACCCGCCGGCCTCGAGCAGGATCACGATCGGCAGTCCGACGAGCCCGAGGAACATCAGTGAGCCCTGGAAGACATCGGACCAGACGACGGCCGTGAAACCACCCTGCGTGATGTAGAGCATGACAACCGCGAACCCAACGCTCGCGCCGAGCAGGTGATCCCACCCGAGGAAGCTATTGAACGCGTCGCCCGTCGCGAAGACCTGGGCCCCCGCGTAGATCGGCACGAAGATGACCAGCGCACCGGCGGCGATCAAACGCAGCCAATGCCCTGAATCGCGGAACCGTGATTCGAGATAATCCGGCACCGTGATCGAGTCGTAGCGATCGGTCAATCGTTTGAACCGGCGCGACATCAGCAGCCACGCGCCGCCCACGCCGATCATCTCGCCCAGCACCACCCAGAACGCCTTGGCACCAAGCGCATAGCCCATGCCGGTCAGTCCGATGAGTAGCCACGCGCTCTCGCCCGTCGCTCGGGCGCTGAACGCCACATGGAAGAATCCCAGATTCTTGCCAGAGGCGAAGTAGTCCCGGATGTCGTGCATCCGCTTGGACGCGAAGTACCCGATCGCGAGCAGGATCCCTGCATAGATCACGATGGCCAGGATCTTCATGATGGCTTCAGTATCGATGGTGCACCTCCAGTGTGTGGAGTACCACCATAACCGCGATCACCCTTCGCACGCAACCGCGATGTCCAACGAAAAACCGCTGCGAAACACGCAGCGGTTCAAAGATTGAAATCGTTGATGCTCAATCAGCGTCGACGGATCGCACGCACACCGACGAGCCCGCCGAGGAGCCCGAGCCCCGCGAACGCTGCGGTTGGGAGCGGCACAACATTGACGAGGATCTCGCTCGTTGCGACCTCGCCGTTGATGTCAAACGCGGTCAGACGGATGATGTACTGACCGGGGAGACTCGGGTTGATGCCCTCGAGTGCGCCCGTGCCCGCGCCATTAAAGAACCCGTAGTTCCACGAGTTCTGCGCAACGTTGTTGCTCGAGATCAACGACAGGTACGTGATTGGATCACCCGCGACACTGTCCGTCGAAGAAGTCGTCGAGTTGTCGCCGATCGAGTGATCGGCGATGAGCGTGTTGATCGGATCGAATACAAAAGCGTCCGAGGGGTCGGTACCGTCCGCGTTCACCTTGAAAAGCGCGAGCTCGTAGGAGAAGTCATCAAGGTTACTACCCGTTGAGTCGTTCACGTCAGAGTTGATCGACCATTCGAAGTTCCACATCGCGCGGTTCGCGGGCGCGTTTCCATCGCTGGGATCGAACGTGTAGGTATTCCCGCCGTCCCAGTTGAAGGTGTTCTCGGGAGCGCCGCCGCTGTTGTAACGGGTCTTAGCGCGGAGTCCGATCTCGACACCGCCGCCGGTGCCGATCGTGAACGATCCGTTCGCGTTGCCGGATCCGAAGATGACTCCGGGGTTCACGTCGCCGCCGAGGGCACTCATCGCCGTCAGCGCGATCACGCTTGCTGCTATGGTTTTCATATTTACAATTCTCTCTCTTAGGACATGCATTGGTCGCAGAATGCAACCCATATCACACACCCGAAGCACACTACTCCAGGGGTTATATTATGTACAAACCGTCTAGTTCTCCAAAGAAAAATACCCAGAGAATAGACGATTTTATATATATCTTACACAGATTAACCACGGGGGTGCAACGTACGCACCGTCTTGTGCAGCGATGAGCGATCAACATGTGTGTAGATCTGCGTCGTCGTAATATCCGAGTGCCCGAGCAACTCCTGCACGATCCGCAGATCCGCCCCGCCCGCGAGCAGGTGCGTCGCGAAACTGTGCCGCAACATGTGCGGATACGTCTTCGGGAGATCCGCCTGCTTTGCCCAATGCTTCACGATCTGCCACACGCGCACACGCTCGATCGGTTTGCCCGTTCGTGACAGGAACAGCTTGCCCCCATCGCGTCGTTCCGCAGCCCGTTCCGCCGTGATCAGCATCGGTCGGCACTCACCGATATACCGTTGCAACGCAACCTGCGCGGGTTTGCCCATCGGGACCAAACGTTGTTTGTCGCCCTTGCCCAAGACGCGCACGACCCCGATCTTCTCCATGATGTCGATCAATCCGATCTGCCCGACCTCGCTGGCGCGCAACCCCGATGCGTACATCAGCTCCAGGATCGCTCGATCTCGTATCCATAACGGGAGCGCCCTCTTGGGAGGATTCTCTGGAGGTTGGGGCGCCTCGAGGAGCTTGCGAACCTGCGAGGGTGTCAATACACCCGGCAATCGCTTCCACTTTGTCGGCTGATCCAGATGGTCCGCAGGGTTGTCGTCGATCTGGCCTGTCGCGAGCATCCATCGATAAAACACTTTGATCGTCGCGAGATGACGCGAGATCGTCGACGCGTTATACCCACGTTCGCTCGACATCGTCCGCACGTGCCCGATCAGCGCGTCGGGTGTGGTCGCGATCGGATCCGTGAACCCACGGTCTAGGAGCTCAAGCATCAGGTGCTCTAAGTCACGCGAGTACGCCTCGATCGTCGCCGGGAGCAACCCGCACTCGATCCGCAAATAGTTGATGAACCCACGCCGCGCCCGCTGCATGGGTTCACTCAAAGCTTCGACGCGTTGTTGGGATGCGCTCCGCACATCCAATCATCGGCCACCCGATCCGTGCGCGCACACAAACGCCCCGGGCGAGTCAGCCCGGGGCGTGGAGTGTCAGCTTAAGAGTTCAGTTGGTCTTACCCGAGGAGGGAAAGAACCTGCTGAGGCTGCTGGTTCGCGAGTGCGAGGGTGTTCGTCGATGCCTGGACCAGGATCTGGTTCCGTGTCAACGAAGCGGTTTCTGCTGCGAAGTCGGTATCACGGATGATGGATTCCGCAGCGGTGGTGTTCTCGAGTGCAACACCGAGCGATCGGATGGTTGCACCAACGGTGTTCTTCTGGAATGCACCCAGACGACCACGTGTCGAGGAGACCTGATCGATTGCTTCTGCAACGATCTTCTGTGCGTCGTCGAGGTTGTTGCCGTCAACGACGTTGAAGGACTTGCCCGCACCAAGGTCATCGAGGTACCCGAGCTCGGTGTTACCAAGCTTACGAGTCGAGATGTCACCGATACCCAGCGAGGTCTTGCCCGCGATATCGATGTTGGATGCGAGCTGGAAGTCCGCACCGCCACCGGTGATGGTGAACGCTGCGATACCGCCGAGGGTCTGCGATGCAGATGTGGTCGCGGTGAACTCGAGGTCGATGAAGTCCGAGGTGACCGAGAGAGTCTTACCCTGACCGACTGCCTGGAGACCATTGATGGTACCCGCGATGTCCTGACCTGCGTCACGAACGCCGTTGGATGCCGCGGTCGAGTCCCAAGCACCCTCAGTGGTGAGGCTGCCAGTATCTGCGAAGTCACCCGCGTAGGTTGCGATGTTACCGCCGCCGCCGTTTGCCAGATCACCGTCGTCGATTACGGTGACGGAGACGAACTCGCTCGAACCGAAGTCAGACGATTCAAGTGCGATGGTATTGGTTGCACCAGATGCGGTCACGCCGGTGACGTCAGAGACTGCGTTGATCGCGGTTGCGATCTGAGCAACAGTCGTACCGGATGAGAACTGGAGTTCACGGCTTCCCAGCGAACCCGCGACTTCGACTGTGAAGTTGCTGCCACTGCCGTTGAGGTTGAGCGAGGTACCGCCAACCGAGAGGAGCACGCCTGCCTGCTGTGCAGACTGGGTGACGATCGCGTCGACGGACTGAGATGCGCCGTCGAACTTCGCGCCACGAACGTTGATATCGGTAACACCCGCGTTGACGGCAGAGACGTCGTAGTCGAAGTTGCCGTTCAAGAGCTTGGTACCCTGGAACGAAGTGGCGCCCGCAACGCGGTCAATCGTCTGAAGGATCGAATCGATCTGGAGCTGGTTTGCTTCCTTCTCCGAAGAGCTCAGACCCGCGTCGTTTGCTGATGTGGTCAGAAGACCCTGAAGTTCGGTCAGGAGGTTCGAAACTTCCTGGAGACCGCCTTCCGCGATGTTGACGACCTGATCAGCACGTTCCGCGTTCTTGAGTGCAGCGTTAATACCGCTCTTCTCAGCACGCAGGTTCTCACTGGCGATCAGACCCGCCGGGTCATCCTTACCACGGTTAATGCGAAGACCCGTCGACAGACGCGAGAGCGACTGACCGAGCGAGTTGTTGTTCTGACCCAGCACGCGCTGTGCGGTCAACGATGAAACATTGGTGTTGATGCGACTCATTTGCTGACAACCTCCGTGTAGTCTGCCGGGGAGTAAATCGAACCCCGACTGGTGCTCAAGACTCTCGTCCGTTGCACCTGCCTCGCTGCTCCGTCGCACGAGGCATGGCCCGTCTGAACTCTGACGGACGCATTGCTGATCGTCGAGTAGGGAGGGTGAGTGAAGTCACACACTCGTTTTTATGTCCTCTTTTTCGTACTTCTGTTATCCGGACCTCACGCAATCAAAGTCTCAATACATGAAAAAGCCCCCAGTTGAGGGGGCTTTGGGGAGTCGTGAAAGGTGTTTTGAGCGGATTATCCGAGCAGCTGCAAAACCTGCTGAGACTGCTGATTCGCCAGCCCGAGCACACTCGTACCCGCACTCTGGAGGATCTGAGCTCGTGTCAACTCGCTCGTTTCCTTCGCAAAGTCCGCATCACGGATGATCGATCGGCTCGCGTTCAGGTTCTCGTACGCAGCCTGCAACGAACGATTGTTCGTTTCAAGGACGTTCCGCTCGAACGCACCCAGACGCCCGCGAAGGATCGAGACCTCATCAATCGATGCGTCCACAATGTCCTCTAGCGCCGAGAAGTCGTTTCGGGCCGCAGCGGTATCCAGCGAGTTCGCCTGCCCCGTCGCGAGGGACGAGAGGAACTGCAGATCGCCGTTCACCAGACTCCCGCCGAGCGATTCGGATGCCGTCGATTGCACACCGATGTTCGCCTGCTGGAGTGCGGAGATATCCGGACCCAACTGGAACAAGGATCCGCCGCCGGTGATATCAAAGGTCGACGCGGTTGCTGTCGGATCCGTCGCGAACGTCTCGTTGAGCAAAAGCTCCATCCCGAGAGACGGCGAGTTGATCGAAACATTCAACCCATCGCCCGTCGCAAGAATCCCGTTGATGAGTGCGGACACATCCGCACCTTCATCACGATCAACGCCGGAAAGAAGGTTCGGGTCACCCCAGGGTACCCCGTTTGTGGGGATCGCTGCGTTCGAGTCAAGCTTATACAGAGTCCAGTTGTCATCCGCACCGCCAGAACCATCAATACGCTCAACGCTTACGAATGAGTCTGAGCCGTATTCCGTCGAGCTGAACGCAAGCCCGGACGCAATGTTTCCATTGATCAACGATGCCTCAACCCCTGTCAACTCAGTCAACTGATTGACCGAGTCGCGCAGATCGTCGTACGTCGTACCCGATGCAACGACCAGTTCCCGGACGCCCAAAGGCCCACGGATCTGGATTGTGGTGCTCGACAGGATCGTCCCGTTCGCACCCGTCACGCCCGAGTTATCGCCGCTCAGGTAGAGATTGCCCCTCTGCGCGGACGAGATGACGTCAACGTCAACATTGATGCTCGTCGCACCAACAAAGCTGGCGCTGTTGATCTTCGCTTGGGAGATCTCGCTGCTGGTGATCCCGGATGTGATGTAATCGAGAGACCCATCAAGCAGCTTCAGCCCCCCGAATGTGGCGGTATTGCTGATCCGGGTGATCGATTGGATCGCCGAGTCGATCTGCAGCTGGTTCGCGGCGCGTTCCTCATCCGAGAGGGCACCGGTATTCGCTGCCTCAACTGCGAGTGCCTTGATTGAGTTGAGCAGGTCCGTGATCTCTGTCAACGCACCTTCCGTTGTTGCGATGACGGCGCTGGCGCGCTCGCCGTTCTTGATCGCCTGCTCGATGTTCGAGATGTCCGTCCCGAGACGTTCCGAGATAATCAGACCCGCCGGGTCGTCCTTACCGCGATTGATCCGCAGGCCAGTAGACAGACGCTCGAGTCTGAGCGAAAGATCCGCGCCGGACCGGTTGAGTCGCTGTTGCGCGATCACACTCGGGATATTGGTGTTAATGCGTGTCATAGCAATCCTCCGTGATTGCGAGTGAGATCCCTATCAAGGGATACACGAGTTAGGCTGTGTCCTTGTCCTGATTAGTGACGCTCGTCGCACCGATGCCGGGCTTGACGCGTGTCGCGCCGAGCATGGCCTGGGGGCGGTCCTGCTCGCGAACTTCACGACGAGCGGGTCCAGGTTTGATCGTCTGCGCCAGCGAATCGAGGTCGCTCGCACCCAGTCTGGCCGCCTGGGTGTTTTCTCGCTTGATCGCGTCGTACACCTCTTTACGGTGTACCGCGATCCGGGTCGGGGCGTTGATCCCGAGGCGAACCTTGTCGCCTCGGATATCGACGATCGAGATTTCAATCTCGTCCCCGATCATGATGGTCTCATCACGCTGCCTTGAGAGCACAAGCATGCGTTGACTCCTTGCTCTCTTCCGCGTCGTCTGTGTGCTCACACGTCGCGGTGGGTTTCCGTTCATCGTTCACCAAGCTCGTTCGGCCGGGCGACTTCGTTTGGACACAGGGATCACGCAGCGCTAGCTCAGCGCGTACACACGAACGATTCGCGTGACCCGTCCTATTCGATTGAAAACCGATCAGGCAGACGCTATCTGCGACGCACCCGACGCGACCCGCATGAGCGGATGACGAGTGGTCCAGCGCTTCTCTGCCATGACAATCTGTTGCCCGACTTTGGTCAGCGTGTTGATCAGCAACGGCCCTTGGAAGTTGCCCGTCAACTGATCGCCGATCTTGTTCACGATCACGAAGACCTGCGCGTCCTCGAGCTTCTCAAGTTTCAGATCCGACATCTGCTCTGGGCGGATGGGCACAGAGTAGTCCTGCTCGAAGAACGTCGGATCAGTCACCACAAAGGCAAGGTCCGCGTCATCGACACATTGAAGCCAGAAGAAACAAGCATCGTCGCCAGGCTGCAGCAAACAGAACCGAGTCCTGTCGCCAAACCCGAGCAACCCTTCAGGGAAGGTGATCACGCGATCCTCCGCGATCTCGATCACCCCAAATCGTGTGGTCCGCACTTCCATGTGTGCGCTCCGATCAATCCGGCCGGTCCAGTTTCAGATCGACGCCGACGTCCTCGCCGGGCGACATCCTGTCTTGATCCCACGCATGGCCGAAAAAGCGTGAGATCTCGATCCAATCCGCGTCGCCGGGTCCTCACCCGACGCGCCTCAACCCCGGGTTACCCCAGGAAATCCAAAAGCGTCCTTGATTGCGTCTGCGCAATCACGCTCATCGTGGCTTGCATCTGCAGCTGAAGTTGCGCAAACCGCGATGATGCTTGCGCATAATCCAGATCCCGCAGCTGTGATCGCATCGCCTGATCCAACACGCTCTTGTCCTCTTGACGAAGAACCTCTTCGTCGACCCTTCTCGCGTACCCCCCGACCAGTGCCTGCGACTGGATCAAATCCTCAAGGGAACCCTTCATGTTCTCGGACGCAATCTGGATGCCAAGCGTGTCGTCACTCCGCAATGCCTGCGATAAATCCATCAGATGCGTAAAAAGGTTGTTTACACGCACGCTTGCACGATCGCTCGACGTCAGCGTGTTCCCGCCCGGACTCAGGTCCCCATCGAGCAATCCGAGCTGCTCCGCCGCTGAGGATCGCTGCGGGGAGATCGAAATCGGTCCAGAACCCCCAAGCGCCGCGTCTTGCGTGAACTCCAGCCCATTCGTCGTCGCGGACAAGGACACCGCGAAATCCGTCGTCGGACGTCCCGCAGCCGTCAGCTGAGCGTTCGCTTGGGTATTGATCGCATCCACAAGGGTCTGAACCGTCGCGATGTCATCCGAGCTCAGATCGATCGTAATTTCGAACCCATCGCCGAGCGTGATCGAGAAATCCTCGTTCTCCGTCGAGATCGCGTTGCCTTCCGCGATATCGATCCCGCGTCCATCGTTGAAGACACTCAAAGGCGTATCCAACGCGTACGAGCGAATGCCCAGCAACGTCGCCGTATCATTCCCTCCTGCGACTTCCGCGATGGAGAGCGCCAGATCGCGCGTCCCCGCGGTTTCCGTGAAGATATTGATCGATGTGCCGTCCTCGCTGATCAGGACTCGAAGCCCATCGCTCGCGGCTTCGATTGCACTCTTGATATCCCCGAGCGTAGTCGCGCCCGACAAATCCACCTGGATCGTCTGCCCGTTGTTGCTCAACGAGATCTCGTCGAGTGCCGCTCCGCCGAGCCCCTGCAATGACGCGATCGGGGTTGTCCAGGTGAGCTTCGCGTCTAGATCCAGACCCGTCCCGCTCGCCGTGGTGAACGAGACCGCGGGATTCTGGACGAGCCCAAGATCCGCACCGACGTACGAGCCCTGCTGATCCGTGAAATCGAGTGTTCCAGCGCCCGCGATGTCAAAGTCGAGTGCACCGCCGGAGATGCTCACCCCACCGGGACCCAAGATCGTGACCGCGTTATCCGCTTCGTATTGAATGATGGCCGCTTCGAGCGCATCGGCGACATCACCGATCGTGTCCGCTCCGCTCAGGTCCACAGACACCGTGGGGCCGCCGTTGTAACTGAAATCGACCGTGCCCTGCTCGATCCCCAGATCGCGAGCGCCGTTGAGATCGCTCAAACGGGTATTGAGTGTGATATCCGGGTCCAGATCGACCGTTCCTTCGATCCGATTGCTCAACGCCCCGATCGCGTTGTCCGCGCCGAGGGTAATGGGGACATCCGAGATCGCCCCCAGCGCCGCGGTCAATCCGCCGCGTTCACCGGAGAATCGGTACCCGCCGCCGAACTCGGAGACTGGGGCGCCCGTGGGGTTCGTGCCTCCAAAGATGTACCCGACGAGTGATTCCGTATTCGCGATGTTGAACAACGAACTGACCAACGAATCGATGATCGTTGCCTGACCCGCGCGGGATTCAGAATCAGACGGCGAGGAGAGCTGCTCGGACGCGATCGAGATCGCCTCGTCAATGAGCGACTTCGCATCACCCAGCGCGTTGTCCACGATCCCCAACGAGTTTCCCGCGAACTCAAGGTTTTTGAGGATCTGTTCCGTGTTCTCCAATCGTCCGTCAAGGATCGAGACCGTGGCGCTGCGGATTGGGTCATCACTCGGACGCAGGATACTCAGACCCGTCGCGAGTTGTTCATTGATACGCGCGAGCGAATAGCTCGTTCGCCCAAGCGAGTTGAGCGAGTTCTGCGAGAAGATCAGGGTCGGTGCCCGTGAGTAGCTCGTCGGAAAACTTGTCATATCAAAGCCTCCGTCTTCCTTAGACCAGCGCCAGAAGTGTGTCGAACATCTCCTGTGCCGTGGTGATGACCTGGGCCGCGCCCTGGTACTGCCGCTGATAGCTCAGCAGATTGATCGATTCCTCGTCGATGCTCACGCCGGACACGCTCGCGCGTTGGGCATCGAGCGATTCGCGGATCAACGAGTCCGCGTTCGCTTTGTTCCGTGCCGAAGCGCTCTGGGTCGCAACGTCCGTTGCGTGCTGGGACCAGAACTTCTTGAGTCCGATCCCGTTGAGCCCGTCAACCGCCTCATCGCCTAGCGCCCCGATGAGCTTTGCCGTCCCGTTTGCAACGAACTGATCGCCGTCCATGAGCCCGAGCATGACCTCGACGCCCTCACGCACCGCGATATCCGCCGCGTTGTCGCCGGTGAAGAACGAGTTGACACCCATGACCGCCAGCGCCCCCGAAGAGTCCTCGCTGAACGAGAACGAGTACCCCGAATCCGCCGTGATCTGCAACTTTCCAGACGAATCAAAGCTCGCGTTGATCCCGTCGATCGCATCCAGTGCTGCACGGATATCCTCCGCGCTCGTGTCGTCACCGAACCCTGCCGCGCCCGTGCTGTCGATGCCGTCGAGGTCAATGTCGATCCGTCGAGTCTCGATCGAACCGTTCTCGTTGCGAACCGTGACCGTGAACCCGCCGTTGACCGCTGAAAACGGCAGATCCGCGAACGTGTCGTTGTTCGGGTCATTGAGCGCGAGCGTCTGATCGCTCGTCGGGATCTGCAACGTCGCACCGGTGCTCGACAACCAATCCGCGTTGATTCCCGTCGAATGGAGCTTGTTCACCTCAAAGATGAGCTGCGACGCGAGCGTGTCGAGCTTCTCCAACGTCGCGTCGATCGCGCCATCGCGCGACGCGAGCAATCCGCCAATCGAACCACCCGTGACAGGCAACGGCGTCGAGTCCGCCGCGATCTCGACGCGGACACTCAACTCACCGTTCGCATCCGTCGCACGTGTGATTTCGATCCCGCGATTCCGTGCGCCCTGAACGATCGGGGTCGATCCGGAGTAGATGTCGTATGCGCCGCCGTTGTTCTCGACGACCGTGACATCGATGAGTTGGGCGAGTTCTGTCACGAGCGCGTCGCGCTGATCACGCAGCCCGCTCGCTTCGGCATTGCCGATCTCGCTCTGCGATATCGTCTGATTGATCGACGCGATCTCATCAAGGATCGCGTCCGCACGGAGAACCTGCGCGTCGATCTGATCCTCGATCTGCCGGCGCTGGGTCGTCAGGTCCGCACGCATGTTGCGGATAAACGACGCGATCGATTCGCCCTGATTACGGATCGTTGCTTCGGAATCGAGGAGGGTCGTTGCCTCGGTCCATGTATTGAAGAACCCCGAGAGCTGTGACGACATGTCGAACTCGGTGCCCTCGTTGAGGATCGTTTCGAGTTGCGAGAGCACGCCGTACTGCTGGGCGCTCGCGTTCTCCGCGGAGTTGCCCGACCAGATCCGGCGCTGGAGCGCCTCGTCGATCTGCCGACGAACCTCCGTGACCGCGACGCCCTGGCCGATCTGGTACGGATCGCTCACGCGCCCGCGGATCGCCTGGAGCATCGCGATCTGGCGCGTGTACGCCGGGTTCGCCGCGTTCGCCATATTCATGGACGCGACCTGCAACCCCAACTGCGATGTGGTCAGCGCCGAACGGGCGATATTCATACTTGATGTCAGACTCATCGCATACCCCCTTCGCTCAGCTCACCGTGTCCAAACCGCTGACAACCTGCGTCCGCCCCGCATCGATCGAACCCGCACGCGAATACGTCCCCGAGTGCGACAACGAGGCGCTCACTTGTTTCATCAGCCCCTTCATGTGCATCGCGAGTTGCTCGGATGCACGCTTAACCGCTTCCTGCTCATCACGCACACGCATGATGAGTTCCTTGAGTCGCGTGCGTCGCTCGTTGATCCGTGTGCGATCGTCATCACCAAACCGGTTGAGCAACTCATCGAGCGTGTCGATCGGCTGATCCCTCCGAGCGATCATGGACTGACGCTGCTGCTCGATCTTCGCGATCCGCATCAGCGTCTCGCTCGTCTTCATCGTGATGCGCTGCAGCGCCTGCACGTCCGCGTGCGTCAGCGCTTCGCGATGCTCGTGCGCCAACCCAAGCAGCACCCCGTGCTCGTCCTCGAGCTGCGCAAGCACCGCGTCGAGCCGGTCCGCATCGATCGGGCCCTGAGCGGGCAAAGTCGGATTCATCGTTGGAGTGGTGTTCATGCCTTCGTGCTCCGATCAGGCGCTCAGGTCCAATGCCTTGGGTGCAGGTTCCGCTGACTCGGTTGGGAGGTGCTGCGTGAACTTCTCAACGAGCTTGTCCACGAGTGGGAACTGCGCCGCACGAACAATCTCGTCCGCGAGCTCGTTGTCGAGCAACGACCCGAACTGCTTCTCCGCCTGTGTCGGCCCAAACGGCGGCGGGGCGTTGTTGCTCTCACGCACCTGTGTCAGGATGGGCTTGATAAAGCTCGTCGCGACGAGTCCTTCCGCCGCGGCCTGAGCTTCTGCACGCTTCGTGTCCACGTCCGCGTCTTCCTTGACGTGGAACCCGGATGTGATCTGCGCGGCGCTCTTGGGTCGCGCCAACAACCCGAGCGACGAGGGATCCCATGATGTATTGATCGTGTTCATCCTGTATCCCTTTACTCGCGCCCGTCGATGATGAGTTTCGCTTGCAGGCTCCCCGAATCATCGATCATCTTCAGGATGTTGATCTGCTCAAGGGGGGGAATGTCCAACTGATCGAACGCCGCGATCAGGTCTTCGAGGCGCATCATGTCCACCTGATCGGTTCCCGCATGGATGGCCGCAAACTCACTCGTGGTCTCTGCCAGTTCACCAGGCAACGCCGGGAGCGTCGTCGTGATGCTCAGATCCTCGTGCGTGATCACAGTGGGGGAGATATGCACATCCCCCGTGATCACGATGATCCCCGTGCTCGTGTCGCATCGAACCTGCGCCGGGAGTTTGCGGAGGGCGCTGGAAATATCCGTCTGCATGATGTCGCCGAAGAACGCCGCGGGTCGTGCCCGCTCCGTCGCGGGCACCACCACGCGGATGGTTCGACCATCCACCGCCGTCGCGATCGCGTTGTTCAAGCTCGACGCGGTGAGCAGGTACTGCTGATTGATCTCCGCGCTGATCGTCGCTGCGGCCCCCAACCCCGAAAAGCTCTGATCGATGATGATGTCGAACGACCCGTTGATGCTGGGTGTCGTGTTGATGTCGCGCACCATCTGCGCACCACGCACAACCCGCGCACTCGTGGGGATGTCATCGTCCGGGACAGTGATATCACCCTCCGCGAACGCGTAGACGATCCGTGCACGCCGGGGACCTACGAGGGGGGTGATCAAGAGTCGCCCGCCTTCCAAGCTCTTCGCGGAGTTGAGCACCGATATCGTGACGTCATACGAGTCGTCCGTCTTTGCACCGTCACGCGGGATGCGGCAGCTCACCATGACCAGCGCCACAGACTTGCCCTTGCCCAGATCTTCAACCGGGACGGGGTTCCCAAGGTTCTTGAGCGTCTCCGCAAGCGGGCGCGCCATCACGAGCTCAGACGCAGAATCGCCCGTGCCGTTCAAACCAACCACGAGCCCGAGCCCCTGGACAACCGAAGCGCCCTGCCCCTTCACGCGCGAGATCTCACGCAGGGTCTTCCCTGCAAGACTCGACGACGCGAACAGCGCCAGAGCAACGATGAGCATGATGTTGACGATCCGTCGTCGCATAAGTGGATTCCTTCCGATCACACTCACGCGAATCGCGTGCCAATCGATAAGCACCGTGCACACAAGAAAAAGCACGCGTGAGCGAGTCGCGTCACGCGTGCCGGTGGTGGGCAAGTGGTTGTCGAATCTCGATCAGAACGCGAAGACCGTGTCCAGGACACGGGTGATGAGTCCCTTCTCTGCAGCCTTCTTTAGATCGCCCGTATTCTCGAGGATAATCCGCAGATCCGCCATCTGACTCGACAGGATGGTGTTCTGCTGGGTGATGTCCTCCTCACGGATCAATCCTGAGAGGACGAGTTCGGAGATCTCGTTGTCCTTCGCGATCATCTTGCGCGCTTCAACGAGCATGGTGCCGTTGGGTTTGACCTCGCGTACAACGGCGCTGATGCGTGCGGAGAAGTTGTCTTTCCGCTCATAATCACCCTCGCCTGCGTACTCTCGGGACGTCGCGAGATCGATCAGGTCGACGTTGCTGATATCACCCTGCTCCAATCGGAGTTCAAGAAGCTTGAGCCAGCTCACCATCGCATTGACATTCGCAGATCGACTCGATTCCTTCTCGGTTTCGAGTTTCTGCGAGCTCGTCGTGCTTGAGTTTTCGTCGATGATGATCGTGAGAATGTCGTTCTCACGGATGACCCGCGTCTCGGGTTCCGCGATGAAGTGCATAGACACGTCATTGAGCAGAAACGCGGGTTGATTCTGATCGTTCTCACTCGCCGAGGAGAGAAACAGGCTTTGCGCGTGCGCACCCAGAGTACCGATCGAGAGGGTGATCAGAGTTGGAATGATGGGTTTCATGGGACACTCCCCGGATCAGATCCGAGTGGGGTTATGGGTTCTGCTTGATGATGACGACCTGACCCGGCCCCGCGACGCGGGCGCGGAACTGCTTGCTCCGGTCCTTGGATTCGAGCTCGATGATGTCGCCTAAACGCCCGTTCTGCTTAGCGCGGGCTTCGGTGGAGATGCTTACACTCCCCGCGATCGATCGGGCATTGACGAGCTGTCCACGATCGATAAGGATCGGTGCGTCCAGACTCGTTGTGTAGATCATCCGTCCGATCCCGATCGTCGAAACCGTGATCATACCGATCGCATCACTCGGCGACGCAACCGGTTCCGTCACGCCCAACCAACGATGCTCGATCTTCGAGTTCTCACCCGTGATCATGCTCGAACGCGAGATCTGCTGCGTCGCGACACGCACGGGACGCTCGAGGAGCACCTCAAATCGGAATGAGCGATCAAGGACGAGACGCTCGTTCTCGTAGACCTTGACGCCAAGCAAAAGCTGCTCGGATCGACCGATTTCGCGGATTTCCACGATCCGCCCCGCGACGGGGATGTTGAGATCGTCCGCATCGTTGTCCTTGAACTCGAATCGCGATTGATCCTCTGTTGTATCCAATCGCGCGATCGTCCATCGGACAAGCTGCTTCTTGAGGGTGAGGTATTCTGGTTCTGAACGAACTGTTTCGACCGTCGCTTTCGGATCATCGTTCGTCACGCGTGCTTTGATACGGGTAACCCGCACGTCCGGGCCGACCACGATGATTCCGCCGTCGTTGATGCCCTGCGCGTCCTTAATCTGCTTGCGGATCGAGTTGTTGGGGATGGTGCTCCAAGCCCCGATCTCAATTGGGTCGGCCGTGTCAATCACGAATGACTCAAGATGAGATGCCTGATCGCCTTCGATCCGCGCAAGGTCGCCGAGCGTTACCGTGTCCATGTCTTCGCTCAGGCGCACCGTCGATCGCAGTTCCACACGCGTCACACGCGAACCAAGATCATCCGCACGTGCAATACACGTCATTACTGAGATCAGGATGAATGCGAGCATGATGCGGAACATGTTATTCCTCAATGGTTTATGAGTTATCGACGGAGCTGGGCGACGGATTGCAGGGTCTCGTCGGCTGCACGGATCGCCTGCGAGTTCATCTCGAACGCACGCTGGGTGCGGATCAACTCAATCAGTTCACGTGATGGATCTACATTCGACCCTTCCAGGGTGTTGCCTCGCAAGGACCCGTAGTTCTCCGTTCCGGGTTCCCCCTGAATAGGTGGTCCAGACGCGGCGGATTCCACCCAGAGGTTCGATCCAATCGAGCTCAGACCCTCGGGATTCACGAAGATGCTTGTCTGGATCTGCCCGGCTTCTTGTGGCTCGGGGTTGTCCCCAGTGGTGAACGTCACCCGTCCGTCGGCATTAATCTGCACACTTCGCGCCTCATCAGGGATGTTGATCGGTGGATCGAGATATCGACCGTCCGAGTTTGCGAGGACCAGATCACCTTCCGAGTTGCGCACAAAGTTTCCATTGCGGGTAAACGCGACTCCACCAGGACCGGTCGTGTCCTCGACACGGACTTGGAAGAACCCCTTACCCTGAATCATGATGTCCGTAGAGGAGGTGGTGCTGATTGGGGTCCCGATCGTGAAGTCCTGTTGAGTCCCGCTGACCGCGACGCCCAAACCGACATACAGCCCGGTCGGGGTCTGATCGCCGATCGCGTTCTCAACGCCCGGCTGGGCCCGCTCCTGATAGAGCAGATCCTCGAAGTTCACACGTGCGGATTTGAATCCTTCTGTATTGACGTTCGCGAGGTTGTTCGCGATCACGTCCAATCGGGTATCCAGAGCACGAAGCCCAGAAGCAGCAGATTGCATCGCAATGATGGCCATGTTCTATATCCTTATGAAATCAGTGCTTAGGCAAGGCGCCCGAAGGTGTTAATCGCTTGGGAGATCAATCGGTTCTGCATGTCGATCATCCCGATGTTGCTTTGGGCGCTCCGCGAGGCGCTCTGGATTTTCATCAACGAGTCGATCTCGTTCGCGCCGGACGCCTCGAGCATGCCCTGGTTGATAAGCCCATTGGCTTCAATAAGTTCAATCACTGATCCGTCCATGTTCGCGAACTTGCCCCCACCGATCGGGCGGAGGAGTCCGCGATTAGCGGCATCACTGAATCCGAGCTGATCAACAATCTGTCCGCTCTGCGAGATGACCCCGTCGCTGGACACCTCCAAAGGTCCTAGACCTGGATCAATCTTGATCAGTTCGTTGTCCGCCGAGAGGACGGGGGTTCCCGTCGCGGACATGACAAGCAGGTTCTCGCTGTTGATCGTGAATCGTCCGTCGCGGGTGAGCGCGGGGTTACTGGGATCGCCGACGAGGAAGAACCCGTCGCCATCGATCGCGAAGTCCTTGTCGTTGTCCGTGCGTTCCAATGCGCCTTGCGCAAAGTTGATCACATCAGGCGCAGAAAGCACGCCCGACCCGAGTCGTTCGAGCAACGCGTTTGAGTCGTAGTTCGCGAGATTGTCCTCGATGCGTGCTGCTTCGCGGAACATCGTCCCGGTCATCAACGGCTTGAACCCGGTCGTGTTGATATTCGCAAGGTTATTTGTCAGCGTATCTTGCGCGTGGATACTCGTCAGAGCACCCGAAGCAGAGATTTGCAGCCCGTAGTCCATGGCAATACCCCGGCAGTTTCGGTGTGACCCTGTTCATCCGTGAACAGCAGCCACCCGACACGCGGGTATGCACAAATGGTGTGCCAAACGGGTCGAGTTTAGGGACAACCGTTGTTAAACGCTGTCAAGAACGCGCTCACATCAAAGAAGTTAATCAACCCATCCGCGTTGAAATCTGCGATCGGGTCCTGTGCGTTGTACGCGACGAGGAAGGCGCTGACGTCGAAGAAGTTGAGCTCGCCGCATGGTGCTGCGAGATCCGCGGGATTGCAACCGACCACGTTTGGATCACACGTGTTCTCGTAGATGTGGAGGCGATTGGAAACCTCATACGCGACAGCCACGTCCGGGGCGTTGTCGCCGTTGAAGTCGGCGATGCACGTCCCACGAGCGCCGTTGGTATTGGTGCCGAAGAAATCGTATTGGGGGGAGAGTGCGCCGTTCCCATCATTGAGCAGCATCGCGATTGACGCGGGGTTGGAACTCAGGGTCGCCGCGATGACATCGAGATCGCCGTCCGAGTCCATGTCACCGAGTTGGATATCCGCTGGGGTGACATCGCACGGGTACTCGATGCGGGTCCCGAAGTTCCCGTTCCCATCGTTCAGGTGCACCGCGATCAGGTGGAAGTACGTTGAGACGACCAGATCGAGATCGCCGTCGTTGTCCATATCCCCGATCTGGACATCATCGGGCGTGGTGACCGTGGGATAGTCGATCGGGGTATCGAATGCCCCATTCCCAAGCCCGTACATGATCTGAACCTTGTTTGTCGACAGCGTGGTGACAGCGAGATCGAGATGTGTGTCGTTATTGATATCCGCGATCGCGATCGACGTTGTGCCGGTGATCACGGGGTAGAACACGGGCGTCGCGAACGTCCCGTCTCCGTTGTTGAGGCTGACATAGACAGAGTTGCCCTGACCGATTACCACGACGTCGGGGTCGTTGTCGTGATCGAGATCGCCGACGACAAGATCGCTCGGGAGGGTAAAGAGCCCGGAGTTATACACCCCGCCGGGGGTGAACGAACCAGTGCTGTCGCCCAGCAGGATCGTCAGGGTGGAGTTGATATTCCCGATCGCGAGATCGAGATGTCCATCGAGGTTGAAGTCCGCAGCACCGAGCGCTTCAGGGCCATCCCCGATCCCGTCGGCACTGGTGTACTCGACGAACGGCGCGAAAGTTCCATCCCCATTGCCCAGGTGGAAGGAGATGCGATCGGACCCGTACTGCGCGACGACGAGATCGAGGTGTTGATCCGCGTTGAAGTCGTGCGCGATGATTCGTCTCGGATCACCCCCCGAAGACAGGGGGTAGATCTCCGTTTCGACGAGCAGCGTAGACGGATCGCAAGGTGCCGCGAAGAGTGTCGAAGCGGCACAAGCGATGTATGCAAGGTGTGATGTGCGCATTGGTTCCCCTCTCGAATGCGTTGATGTTGCATCCGGAGTGTACCACGCGAGCGATGTAAGACGAAATCGAAAAGTGTTAGACGATGAAGTCGGTTTCGCCCAACGTGTCGTTCACCTTGCTAAGCCAATCGCTGAACCCTTCACGCCCCATGAGCCCGAAGGTCGCCTTCTTGCCGGTTTCCACCGCGGGCTGGTCGTACGCGTCGATGTTGAGCATCAACCCCGCGTAGGCCGTCGCGATCTCCCAGAGCGCGATGAACTCGCCTACATGATGCGCGTCGATCTTGGGGAACTGAATCGTGTAGTTGGGACGCTTGGACTCGACGAGCGCGTACTCCGTGGCTCGCTTCTCCGCGTTGAGCAGATCAACCATGCGCTTGCCTTCGAGGTACTCGATCGCGTCGACGCCCATCCCAGTGGGGATGGTGAGGGATTGATCGTCACCAAAGTCTTCGACCTCGCAGAACCCGATGACCTTGTCGTTGGGGCCTTCGCGATAGAGCTGGACCTGGGAGTGCTGGTCCGTGGTGCCCAGGGCGCTGATGGGCGTGAACCCGACGAAGACCTCATGGCCTTGCGTGTCGAACTTCTTGCCCAGCGATTCCGCCCAGAGTTGAGCATACCAATCGCCCATGAGTTTGAGCCCGTTCGCGTAGGGTATCATGACATGGTTGGGTTTGCCCAGATCGGTGCCGAGTGAGACGAGCAGGTGCGACAGGATCGCCGCCGGGTTCTTGGATGCGTCCTCGTTTGCGCAGCGATCGTCCATTGCTTTGGCGCCATCGAGGAGCGCCTCGATATCGATCCCAGCGATCGCAGCAGAGAAGAGCCCAACGGGGGAGAGGACAGAGAATCGGCCGCCGACGCCTTCCGGGACGGGGAGGGTGGTGATCCCCGCATCGTCACAGATCGCGCGCATCGTTCCCTTTTCGGGGTCGGTGATCGCAACGACATGGTCCGCCCATCGCGATCCGACGGCGTCCTGAAGGATCTTACGGATGATCATGAACTGGGACGCGGTTTCCGCGGTCTCGCCGGACTTTGAAATGACGTTGAAGAGTGTTTCCTTGGGATCACAGATCGCGAGGATCGCGCAGAGGTTTGCGGGGTCCACGTTGTCAATGACGAACACCCGCGGTCCGGGTCGATCCGTGTCGGAGAGCAGGTTGTAGCTTGGAGCGTTGAGCGCGGATTGGATCGCGATGTTGCCAAGCGCGGACCCGCCGATTCCGAGGACGATGACGTTCTTGAATCGTCCCTCGCACTCGTGCGCGATGGCCTGCACCTGATTCAGGTGTGTCTCGCGCATGGGGTTGTTCCAGAGCTCGCGCCACCGTTCCCATCCTGTGCCGCGAGAATCGTTGAGGGATCGTGTGTATCCCGCGAGTTGATCCGCGTGCGATGCGATGGTGTCGTCAGCGAGTCCGTGCGAACCCACACGTGAACGGAGGCAGTTGGCATAGTCAATCGTCAGCATGTACAAGGGTAGGCCTGAGGGGGATACCCGATAATGTGCGGGCGAAAGAACAATCCTTGATAAAGGGTATGCGTGTGATTTGAGATCAGGATCGAGCCGACTACCCTCCTGTTATGATCCACCCCTGGCACGATGTTCGACCCGGTCTCAAAGAGAAACCTCTCCCGACACACTTCCGCGCGATCATCGAGATCCCGAAGGGGTCGAGCAACAAGTACGAACTCGACAAGCCGACGGGGATGCTGCGTCTGGATCGGGTGCTCTCGAGCGCGGTGTACTACCCCGCGAACTATGGGTTCATCCCCCAGACACTCGCGGAGGATGACGACCCGTTAGACGTGCTCGTGTTCTGTACGGAAAAGGTGCCGACGATGTGCATCTGCGAAGCCCGTGCGATCGGGGTGATGACGATGATCGACGACGGCGCGCCCGATCACAAGATCATCGCGGTTCTCATCAACGATCACGAGTTCGAGGAGTACCAGACGATCCAGGACTTCCCCAAGCACACCTTCAAGATGCTCAAGCGGTTCTTTGAGGACTACAAGCAACTTGAGGGCAAGAGCGTCGAGGTGGACGAGATCCAGCCGGCGGCATTGGCGCACGAGATCATCGACGCGTCACTTGTTCGGTACTCAGAAGCGCGTCAGTCTGGCGCACTGTAACGCCAGTCTAGTTATCAGCTTACAAAATGTGTATCGCCTGCCCACACTCGTTTTGGGTGGTCGAATATGTCTCATTTTGCGGGATTTGACGGATGTCGCTGGAATCCGTTCAGATGTAGAAAAGCCATGTGGTCTTCGGTTCGATATCCCCCCAAAGTCGGGAATCTCGTCGTTCCTTCTCAGGCACACGCTCTCCTTCATACCAACACGGAGATAAACATGGCTCTTTCTCTTAAAGCAAAGCTACTCGCCGGGTTCGGCGCGATCATCGGTATCACGGTGGTCACCGGACTCGTGATCATCAAAGAAGCACGCACGATCAAAGATCGATCCGACTTTGTGCTTGAAGAGTCTGTCCCCACGATGCTTAATGTATCAACGCTTCGGGGCTCGATCCATCATGCACTCTCGATGCATCGCGGGTACATGATCCTGGGTCTCGATGCGCTCGCGGACGAGCGACTCGAAGCATGGGATTCGATCAATGAGTCGTATGCGCAGCTGCAGACGATCAGTACCGATTGGCCCGAGGATCAGCGAGCACTTGTTGGTGAGCTTGAAGGTATCCTTCGTGACTTCCGTGCAGCACAGGACAAGATTGCCGCTGTGAGTGGCACCGATGATGATCTTCCCGCAGAGAAACTCTTCTTTGGTCGAGCGCTTCCGAAGAGCGAACTCGTCGTTGAGTCACTGAAGAAGATCATCGATGAAGAACAGCGTCTTGAGGCAATCCCAGAACGCAAGGTGCTCCTGGGTCGTGTGACCGAGGCGAAGAGTCACCTACTGAAGGCATCCTCAGCGGTCGCCGCGTACCTTGTTTCAGGCGACGAGGCAGACCTTACCTTTGTGAACAACTGTGTGTCGGACTGCTCCGCGTCCGTTGATCGTCTCAAGGGTGATGCACACCTCTTCACCGATTCACAGCAGAAGAACTTCGAGGAGTACCTCGCGCATCGTGGGGAGTTCCTGGATCTCGCAACCGAGGCTATTTCGATCCGTCAGAGCGATGGGTGGTGTGTGTCGGAAAACATTTGTCTCAATGAGGTGACCCCGCTCGCGGTGCGTGCGGATGAGATCGCGAAGGAGATCGTTGAACTTCAGACCGCGTCGCAGATGGCGGCCGGTGCCGATGCGCGGCAGCAGCTCAGTCACGCCGTCGCGACTCTCCCCGCGATCGTGATCGGTTCGATCGTTGGCTCGGTCCTGATCGGTGCGTTCGTCGCGTTCTTCATCGCAAGAAATATCGAATCTTCGATCCGCGACGTTGCATCGCGTGCACACGCGATCGCATCGCGAGATCTCTCGATCGAGCCGCTCGTGGTTCGTACCAAGGATGAACTGGGTAAGCTCTCGCAAAGCGTCAACGAGATGCTTGCGTCATTGCGTGAGATCGTCACAGAAGTCAGCACCTCCTCGAATGAGGTCGCGGGTGCATCGTCGCAGATCCTCTCCTCATCGCAGCAGGTTGCGGACGGCATGGATCAGCAGATGCGTGAGGTCGAGCAGATCTCCGCAGCGGTCGCAGAAATGGCAGCGTCCGTCAGTGAAGTCGCGGAGTCCTCACGTCAGGCGTCCGGTTCCGCGGATGATTCTGCGAAGACCGCACGATCCGGCGGCGAGATCGTCTCCAACGTGGTCGATCGCATGAACGAGATCCGTGACGCGGTTCAGGCGAGTGCGGATTCCGTGACGGAGCTTGGTCGTCAGAGCGAGCAGATCGGTGAGATCATCAGTGTCATTAATGACATCGCAGATCAGACCAACCTCCTCGCGCTCAACGCCGCGATCGAGGCAGCGCGTGCGGGCGAGCACGGACGCGGGTTCGCGGTCGTCGCGGATGAAGTCCGTAAGCTCGCGGAACGCACCCAGGTCGCGACCGAGCAGGTCTCCCAGACGATCTCCACGATCCAGCAAGAGACCAACGGCGCTGTGACCCGGATGGAATCAGGGACCAATATGGTTGAGAATGGCGTCAACCTGACCCGCGAAGCCGGTTCGAGTCTGAAAGAGATCGTGAATGGCGCCGGTGTCGTGACGGGTCAGGTCCAGTCGATCGCTGCGGCTGCGGAACAGCAGGCAACCGCGTCTGAAGACATCAGCCGAGGCGTCGCGGAGATCTCCGAGTTCGTGCGTTCGTCCAAGAGCAGCACGGATGAGGCCGCCGCATCCGCGATGGAACTTGCGGACAAGGCGAACACCCTCCGTGAGATCGTCGGGCGATTCAAGCTCTAAACCACGATCCGAACGAGATTCAACCCACACATTCCCGAGCACCCACGGCCTTCCGCGGGTGCTTTCTCCTATAGTGGTGCATGTTCCCCGAAATCGATCGCATCCTGGTGACCCGTGAACAGATCGCCCAGCGCGTCCAAGCAATGGCACAGGAGATCATCCGTGATCTCAAGGTAGATCTCGCGAAGGACGGGCACACGGAACTCGATGAGGATCGGATCGTCATCATCCCGATCATGACGGGGGCGATGATCTTCGTCGCGGACCTTGTGCGCGAGCTCCCCATGAAGCTCTCGCTCGGGTTGGTCGCGGTTTCGAGTTATCCCGGCGAGTCCGTGACGAGCAAGGGCGCGCATCTTGCATCTGAACTTCCGGAGGACCTTGAGGGCAAGCACATCATCGTCCTCGACGACATCCTCGATTCCGGGCAGACGCTCGCGACGGTGAAGGGGTTGCTTGAGGCGCAGAACCCCGCGTCGCTCCGCATGGGGGTGATGCTCGATAAGAAGACGAAACGCACGGTCGATGTGCACGTCGATTATGTCGGGTTCGAGATCCCCGATGAGTTCGTCGTGGGGTACGGGTTGGATTTCAATGGGTATTACCGCAACTACCCCGAGATCGCGGTGCTCAAGCCAGAGTTGATTCCGTCGCGCTGACGCGGATACCTGTATGAGACAACGCATGGATGCCCCTGCTCAGAAGACCGAACGCGTGCTGATCGATGATCGCCCGCATATCGCGTTCGTATTCACGCAGATGTGGCGATTGATCGTGGTGCTGCTCATCGCGTGGGGCGCGTTCCGTTGGTTGCACATGTCCTCGGGGCAGCGCGTGTATCTGCAGCTGAGCTTTGTGCCGCTCATCATCCTTTTGGTGCGATTCGTGATGGGGTGGATCGATTGGATCGCGCGAGGTCATGTCCTGACGGAGACAACGATCATCGCGAGTTCCGGAATTCTGCGTCGGGTCCGTGTGGAGCTCCCGCTCCGACGGGTGCAGCACACGATCTTGGTCAAACCGATCGGTGAGCAGGTCATGGGGCTGGGGTCGATCGGGGTGACGACAGCTGGCACGGGCAGCGTTGATCTCGTGTGGCGCGGTGTGGAGCATCCCGATCAGGTGCTTGGTACCATCAGGGCACAGGTGGAACGCATGTCCTCACAAGGTTCAGGCAAACAGGTCACGCCCGTCATTGGGATCGTCGGCGGGATCGGTTCGGGCAAATCCACCTTGGCGCAGGTTTTCGAGGAACTCGGATGTGTTGTGTCGGATTCTGACGCGTTCGTACGCGAACTGATGACGAGCGATCGAGTCAAGAAGCAACTGAATGTTTGGTGGGGGAAGATTGTCTTTGCGCCGGACGGATCAGTTGATCGGTCGCGCGTGGCGCAGATCGTGTTCGAATCGGAGGAAGAACGACGACGACTCGAGGGGTTCATCCACCCGTTGGTGCACGAGGATCGCAGGCGTGTGATCGAGAAAGCGCGTGCTGAGGGGGCTGCGGGGGTTGTGGTTGACGCGCCCTTGCTCTTTGAAGCGGGCGTGGACAGCGAGTGCGATTCGATCGTCTTTGTGGATACTCCTCGCGAAATTCGGCTTCAGCGGGTCAAAAACAACCGTGGTTGGGACGAATCTGAGCTCGATCGGCGAGAAAATGCACAGATCGGACTTGAAGAAAAGAGAAAACGATCCGATTATGTATTAAGCAATACCGGCTTGCCTGATGAACTTCACGGGCGGGTCGCTCGGGTGCTCGCTTCGATTCAGAAAGATCTGAAGCATCGGCAGACGAGCGGGTGAAAGCCGACACGATACACAATGACAACCCGCGTTGAGCACTGGTGCGAATCGTTTGCATCGATTGGGATTGCTGGCTCTCGATTTCTCGAAGCCGATCGTCTCGCTCAGGGTTGAGTTCAAGATCGGGATCAGTCCCTAAGAACGCATCGATAGACACAGATTTCTTTGCTCTTGATTCAGAGCAGTTCCCACCACGTTTACACACTCCATGTCCGCGGCCTCGCACAGGTGATCGATGAGTCGATCAGCACAGGCCGATCAGCAAAGGACCGTCAAAATGGCCAAGTCGTCCGAGGTTGTTGAGCAAGAGCCCAAGACCACCAAGAAGAAACGCACGACCAAGAAGAAGGTCACCAAGAAGGTCGCCGCGGAGAAGAACGTGGAGTCCAAGCCCAAGAGCGAGGAGAGTTCCGCCCCCAAGGAGAAACCTGCTCCCAAAGAGAAGCAGGCAGAGCCCAAGCCGACATCGTCGGGTGAGTCCTCATCCTCGGGTGGTGGCGAGAACCAGAACCCCGGACGTCATAACTCCGGCGGTCACGGTTCCAACAATCAACAGAACGACGGTGACGGTGGAAACCGTCGACGCAAGCGCAAGAAACGACGCGGATCCGGCGGTGGTGGAGGCGGGGGGCGCCCAAAGAGCTCGTCGAGCGCGTACCCATCGCATGTCCTCCCGAGTGACGAGCAACTCGAACGAGAAGCAGAAGAACTCGAACGCATCGTCGCGGCATCCGGCGGCAAGATGGTCGACGACGGTCTGACGATCTCCGATTTTCAGAAGATGGATCTTAAAGAGATCATCGCGATCGCGGACAAGGAAGGACTCGAAGAGTTTCATCAGATTCCCAAGCAGGATCTGATCTTCAAGATCCTCAAGGCACGCGCCGCGAAGCAGGGGATCATGTTCGGCGAGGGCACCCTCCAGATCATGTCCGACGGGTTCGGATTCCTCCGCAGCCCGGAACTGAGTTACCTCCCGGGGCCTGATGATATCTACGTGTCGCCGAGTCAGATCCGTCGGTTCGGTCTGCGTCGCGGCATGACCGTGCGTGGCGCGATCCGTCCACCCAAGGAGAGCGAGCGATACTTCGCGCTGCTCAAGGTTGAAAAGATCAACGCGCAAGACCCTCAGGTGGTGCACGATCTGGTGAACTTCGAGGATCTCGTCCCGATGCACCCGGATAAGCGTCTGCTGCTTGAAACCAGCCCGGAATCGATCGAGATGCGGATCGTGGATCTGGTTGCCCCGATCGGGATGGGTCAGCGTGCATTGATCGTCGCGCCGCCTCGCACGGGTAAGACGGTCCTTATGCAGAAGATGACTCAATCGATCACCCAGAACTACCCCGATGTGAACATGATTGTGCTGCTCGTGGACGAGCGTCCGGAAGAAGTCACGGACTTCAAACGCAATGTGGGCAAAGACGTTGAGGTCGTCGCGAGTACCTTCGATGAGCAATCCAACCGGCACGTCGCGGTCGCGGAGATGGTCATCGAGAAGGCGAAACGCATGGTGGAGTTCGGAGAGGACGTCGTTATCCTCCTCGACTCGATCACGCGTCTGGCGCGTGCGTACAACTCGGAGATCCCGCACTCGGGCAAGATCATGTCCGGCGGTCTCGATTCCAACGCGCTCCAGCGTCCCAAGAAGTTCTTCGGTGCTGCTCGCGCGATCGAGGGCGGCGGATCGCTGACCATTATCGGCACGGCGCTCGTCGATACCGGGTCCAAGATGGACGAGGTGATCTTCGAGGAGTTCAAGGGCACGGGCAACTCAGAGCTGCACCTGGATCGTCGACTCGTCGAGAAGCGGATCTACCCCGCGATCGACGTCGCGGCTTCGGGTACACGCCGTGAGGAGCTGCTGATGGATCCCAAGGAACTCGAGCTTGTGTATCGTCTCCGCAAGGTTCTTGCGGATATGAACGTCGTAGAAGCAATGGAGCTGCTCAAGAGCAGACTGGGCAAGCACAAGACGAATGCAGAGTTCCTGATCTCGATGGCGATGGGTTGATCGAGTATGAAGCAGCGCTGGTTGTCCATCGCGTTGCTCATTTTCGCAGCGGGGCTCTGGAGTCTGGCGCTGGGCGTGCTCGGTGTCTGGTTCATTGCGGAGGACCATTCCGGGTTGCTCGCGAGTCCGTGGATCTCATGGAGCGCGGGGATCGCGGCCCTGTGCGCCGGGCAGCTCGTGTTCCTCGCGTGCGTCGCGGATCGTGTGTTCCCATCCGTTCACTCTCGGGTCCGATCTGTCGCCCAGATGGGAAACGTCGTGATCCTCATCGGGTCCGCGGGCGTACTCATCTCTGTCACACTCTTGTCGAGCGTATGATCACCAAAAACGTGTATAGTGGTCACGTTCGACTTTGTTGGGATCAGACGCGGGGACCCGATCGCCCATGAAAATACTCACACGCACAGCGTTGCTCATGACTTTCTGTTCCGGATGGGCGGTCTCGCTCGGGGCAGCGCAGGGATCGGTTCAGCCCGAACTCAACACAATTGATGCTAGTGCCGCTGCGAGCCCAGATCGTCCGCGCTCATCGCTGGCGCAGGAGCTGCCCTGGCTCATGTACCGCTCAGCGGTCCTTGATCTGCGATTGCACGAGTCCCCATCTCCGATCGATTATGAGCTCGCGGCGATCCTACTTGAGCTCGGTCTTGAACTGAATCCAGACAACGTCGAGATCGCGAGGGACTTGGCTCAAGCCGCGTGGTTGTCTGGTGATTCCGCGCGGACCCTTCGCGCGACTCGAAAGATCATCCGTCTGGATCCACAAGACACCGTTGCTCAGCTCCGACTTATCAGCGCCAAGATCAACGAAAAACAGACCCTCGAAGAACGCAAGGCGATGTACGATCGGTTCCTCGGCGACGCGGGCGTTTCAATCGACCCGAGCGTACGTTCGCGACTCGCGCTGGATGCGGCACTGCTCGAGCGGGAAGCGGGCAACTCCTCGGGATTCCTTGAACGCCTACATCAAGCGACACGTCTCGATCCATCGCACAAGTCCGCGGCTTCGCTCGCGGCACAGTACTACGCGAGCGTTCGCGATGATCACGCGATGAACCTGGAGTACCAAGTGCGTCTACTCAAGGCGGACCCGTTCGATGCGAACGTGCACATGACGATCGCGCGGATGCTCGCGCGGCAGGGCGCGATCGAGGAATGCAAGCGTTATATGTACAACGCGATCACGCTCTTCTCACTTGAAACGGGCAAGGTCACTGAAGAGATCGAGGAACTCCGGATTGCGATTGAATGGCAAGCCGACGGGGCGGATGTCCCCATGGGCCCGCTCGACGCAGCGATCAACGATCAGCGAGCAAGCGCTCAGGCTCGCATCGACGCGTTCATCGCAGCGCAGCTACCTACGGACGAGCTGATCAAGCCAAGCGATATCCGTTTCTCTATCGGGATCAACAAGCTCCGGATCCTTGCGGCACACGCGGGTGACGATACTGAGAAGGTCCGCTCGATTCTCGACGATCTCGAAGCTTCGACGAGTGAGGAGATCGGACGTCTGGCGCAGATGGCGACAGCACCCGGAGTGAACGTCAACGCCCTGCTCGCTCAGGTCGTTGTACGTATGTCCGAACTCAACGCGATCCGTACGGTTGTCGGGATGGATGCGGATCGCATCCGCGATGAGCTCAAAGCGATGCGTGAGCAACTCCCGTCTGCTGCCGATCAGCTCGAACGTATTGAGCCCATGGTGCTCTTTGCGGAAGGTAAGTACGAGGAGTGTCTGGCGCAAGCGAATCAATATCGAGGTACAGCGGTTGTGGAACTCATCCGTGCCCAATGCTTTGAACGACTCGGTCGCACTGATGAAGCGATCGATCTCTATCTGAATCTCGCGCATTCGAATGTCATGAACGCATACGGTGCGTTCTCGTACACGCGTCTTCAGAAACTGGGCGCGGGCGATCGGGTCCTCACTAACGCAGGGCGCGAGATGATCCCGATCGCAGAGCGCGTCCCAACATGGATCGAGCAGATGATCGAGCGCCCGAGCTCGTTCCAGTACCTGTCGATGGATCTTGACTCGCGTGTGATTCATGAGGCTGAGCACCCGATGATCACGATCCGCTTGCAGAACACCGCCCCGGTCCCGTTGAGTGTCGGGCCCAACTCGCCGTTAAACTCGCGGGTCCTCATTGATCCCGTAGGCGTTTCAACCCAAACGAACGGCTTTGCCGGCGAGACTCGTCCCAAGGTACTCCAGCTCGATTCGCGTCTGCGGCTCTCGCCACGCGAATCGTTGACGATGAAGGTTCGCGCCGACTCTGTGAGCACCGATTGGCTCATCGATCAACAACCCGGCGTGTCTATGCGTCAGCGTTGGAGACTCATACAGGGCTTCCGTTCTAGAGTGGCAGACGCGGCTGCGCAACAACAGCAGATCGGGTCAGAAGCAAACATCTACGGCATCGTGAACTCGCCGCTCGCGTTGACCGCGGAGACACCCGTCGTTCAACGCCCTGGGCTGCAAGTCGCGAACGCCGATGCGAGCGCTTTGATCTCAATGCTCAATGGTCCTGATAAAGACGCGCACCGACGCGCGGTGATCGCGATCGGTGCACGCCTGATCAATCCAATCAATACACAAGCTTTTACCAATGAGGAACTCGATCGGATCGTCCGATCGCTCAACGACCTCTACACGCGTTCAAGCACGCAAACACGTGCATCGATGATGCTCGTCCTTCCTCAACGGCACCAGCACCCCGCGATGATGGGGTTCGACGATCACGTCGCGTCATCACTCCTGAGTGATTCGCTCATCGAATCGAAGGTCGATCCGATCCTCCTCGCGTGTGCGCTACTGACACGCACAGACGATGTTGAATCCCCTATCTTTGAGACACTCGAGCACGTTCCGGATGCGAATATCCTCCGACTTGCGGAGATCGTGCGATCACGTCTCCAATCGGGCGAGCCCATCCTCGGCACGGTTGGACCCGGAGTTGATGCGATGGTCCCGAGTTTCGACGGGCTTGATTACTAATCAGATTCCACCCGAGGGTATCGATGCCCGATGAGACTTCATCCAACCCGCGCCGATCGAATATGGTCCGTCGCGTCGGGTATGTGGTCGGAGTTCTTTTACTCGGTGCCGCGATCGTGTACCTCATCGCGAACCCGAACGAGTTGGCTTCATTCTATGACGAGATGAAACACGCGCCCGCCTGGGCGATCGGGGTCGTCCTGCTGGGGCCGTTGCTGAACTGGTTGTTCGTCTCGCAATGCCTTTGGGCATTGAACAGAAGGCACGGCCAGATCGCACGAACAGAAATGCTCGCGCTTGTAGGGAGCGCGTGGCTGCTTAACCATCTCCCTATGCGCCCCGGACTCGTCGGACGGATCGGGTACCACGCAAAGGTGAACCAGATCAAAGTGCGCGATTCAGTAGAGGCAAGCGTCTGGTCACTCGTCCACGCAATCATCGCGAACGGGATCGGGCTTGGTTTGGCGCTACTCATCCAGCCCGGCGTGGGGATCGCGCAGATCACATTGATACTGAGTTTGCCCGTATTCGTGTTGGTCATTGCAGCGATGCTCGCGGAGACCAAAAGCGATCAGCTCGGGTTGATGATCCGCGGACTCATGTGGCGCTACGCGGATCTGCTCGTGTGGATGCTGCGATACGCAGCCGCGTTTGCGATGCTTGGGATCGAGATCACGCCGTTGCAGATCGTCCTGATTACCGCTGTATCTCAAGCAGCTCAGGTCATCCCCATCACTGGCGGCGGGATCGGATTCCGCGAGTGGGGGGTTGGGCTCGCAGCGACAATGTCCAAGGGCACCGCCGTAATTGATATGCCGACCGCGATCGGGGCGGACCTGATCAATCGTGTCGCGGAGACGATCATCGTGGTGCCGTTGGGGCTTGTGTGCACCGCGATCGTGACGCGTCGATTCCGTCGGGTGATGAAGGAACGCGGGTTAGCCGAAAATCAATCGGTACGCCATCCCGAGGATCAGGATGATCCCGGGGATCCCCGCGAGCAGGACCCATCGGATCACTGAGAACTGACGCGCGTTGAGCGATTCGATCGTCGCGATCGGACGTGCGTCGGTGCCCGCGCCGATCAGGTCATCCATCCCCGCGAGCCACGCGATGGAGGAATCGAACAGGGTCCGGTTTCCCGCCCAGCGCCGCATGACGCGACCGTCGATGACTTGCTCTTTGCCGGAGAACACCGCATCGCCGGACCACCCGTTGGATCCGATGACGATCAGACGCTGTTCCTGACCCGCAAGGGTTCGCTTTGCGGAAGCGCCGAGCGTCCATTGATCGTGTTGCACATCGTCCGTTTCGTTGAAGATCGGCTGGTTGGGCATCACCTGACGCGATTGGGTCGGACGGCGCCAGAGGGAGATCCAGTTGCTCTCGCCCCATGTCTCATCATTGCCGTTCATCGTGAGGAGTGGGGCGTTCTCGATGCCTTCCGCTTCTGTGATCTCCAAGGGGATCGCCCAGGTGAGCACGGTGTTGAGTCCCGCGATCGCGCCCGCGATGGGGTGCGAACCGGATTCGGGGATGAACGTTGTGACCGGGTCGGCAATACGTCCTACAGGGCCCATCCGCTCGTGGAGAATCGGGTGCCCCGGGTCGGGGATGATCCCGAAGGGCTCGATTGCTTGAGCGATCGGGTCCACGCGCCCCGCGTTGGGGAAGATCGAGGGCGCGAGCGAAACAAGGACGTCCTCTCCCGAACGAATGAGTCGTTCTACGACTTCGCCCATCGCCTCGGTTCGTTTGACGCCGCTGAGCCCGCTCTGGGTGCTCTGGGTTGTGGAATCGGACGCGACGATCATGTACACGCGAGGGCGATTGCCAAGAGGATCAACAGAATCCAGACGCGGGTGCTCGGGTGATTCGACCGCTGCCCAATCAACGCAATCGATCCCGCGTTCACGGAGTTCGAGGACGGTATTCGTGTACAACTGCGAGGCACCGAGCAACTCGCCGGGCATCCCCGCGTGCACGAAGATGAGCACGGGTTGTGTGGGTGCGACGAGGCGTGCGATCGCGCTCGCGATGTGGTCCTGCGTGCGTGGGCCGACGACGCCGACGACGGAGAGACCCGCTTGCTCGATCGCGGCGCTGGGGAGGAGCAACGACTCAAGATCAACCGCGGCGACCCCTTGCTCAGGCGGGCCAACGATGAGCAAGGTTTCACCGGTCTCCAATGCCCGTCCGACGCGAACCGCATCGATGCGCTGGAGACGCGCGACACGATCCAGCGCTTGTGCTAGACGATCGCGGATTGACTCAGTCTGGAGCACCAACGGGCGAGCAGCATTGCGTGGCCCGGTGTCGAGTTCTTCCGCGTTCGCGAACGCGTCGAGCTGGGCGGCGAGATCGTCGAGTTGGTTGACTTGCCCGAGCAGGACCTGCTCGATCGGTTGGGCGTATGTGTCGAATGGGAAGATGTCGTCCGAGGAGGTCTCGCCGTTCACGTACGGCGTGATCTGCGCGAGCATGTTCTCACTCTGGGCGTTGACATCCCGCGCCGCGATCCGCACGAGCGCCGCGCGTTGCTCGAACACCGCTCGGTTGTTCATGTTTGTCGATGTTGTCGCAGGGATCGCGTCGCGCAGCTGTCCGAGCGAGGTGCTGAGCGTGGCCAGCTCGGTGCCCACATCCCGCATGAGTGTCGCGGATTCGCGGAGAGCGCTGAGGTTTGCGTTGATCGCCCCCTGCTCGCGCTGGGCGAGTTCGCGGAGAAGCGCTTTGGTATCCTTGATGCCCTGAGGCGAATCAAGATCAATGAACCTCGACGTGACCAGTTCGCTCGATTCGTCGTAGGCCTCGATGACATCCGAGACGAGATCGAGCGATTGCGTGTCCGCGTTCGATCGGGAAACCGCGAGGACGATCCGTGTTTCATCTGTTAACCGCTCCACAATCCGATCCGCGCGATCCGAGAGTTTGTGCACACTCGTGGAGGTGACGTCGAAACGGGCGTGTTTGAGATGCGCGATGTACCCCGAAAACCCCGCCGCGGCGCCCGTGAGGAGCACGAAGACTGCTGTGGTGAGGATCGTGTACGAGCGCGGACGACCCAGTCTTCTGATTTCAAGCGATCCCGCGCCAAGCACGAGCATCCAGATCGATCCGATCAGGAAGAACGCGATCGTGGAGGTGTCGATGACACCTTTCGCGAGTTCGGAGACCCGCTGCGTGATCGAGATCGAGCGGAGGATTTGGGCCCAGAATACCCCGAGCTGGTTTGCGATCACGCTCGTGAGGACCATAAGCAGGATCAGGGACATCACGGTTCCGAGGAACGCGAGTGTCTGCGAGGCGGTCAAGGTCGATGCGAGCATCCCGATCGCGAGATACAGCATCCCCACGAGCACAAGCATCAGGTACCCCGCGAGGATCGGCCCCCAATCCGGCGCTGGCTCGGAAACGAGGAACAGGACGATCGGGTACACGATCGATGGGACGAGCATCATGATCAGGTACGCGACGGACCCGAGATACTTGCCGAGCGTGACGCTCCAATCACCCGCGGGCGCGGTACGCAGCGCTTCGAAGCTCCCGGATCGATACTCCTCGCTCATGAGGCGCATGGAGACCGCGGGCGCGATGGGGATCAACAACCACCCGGCGTACATGAAAAAGTACCGCAATGACCCGGGCTGACCCGGGATCAGGGTCTGGTTGACGAACAACACCCCTGTAAGGAACGCGAAGAGCGCGATGATGATCCACCCTGCAGGGACGCGGAACATGGAGCTGAGCTCACGCTGGGCAATGGTGAGGGTTCGATTCATGACGCTCCCCCGTCCTGATCCGTGTCTGAAGCGGTATCGACGAGTTGCACGAACAACGACTCAAGAGTTGGCATCTGGGTACGAAGCTCGCGGATGAACAAACCATTGTCCTCCGCCGCTGCTGCGATCGCCTCACGGAGATCGGATTCCCCGGGTGCTGCTTCCAGTTCAATGATCGACCACCCCCTGTTTGCATCAAGAGGCTGATTCGAGGCGGGTTTGCTCATCGCGACGCCGGGCACCCCGGCGAGGGTGCGCAACGCGTGTTCGATTCCCGCGCTGGGGTTCGTGCGAACCTCAACGATGTACTTGGGGCTCCGTTGGGCGCTGTGGATGAGTTCCGATGGGGTGCCGTCGGCGCGGATCTGCCCGCCGGCCATGATGATCACCCGATCACACGTGCGTTCCACTTCAGGGAGGATGTGCGAGCAAAGCAGGGTGGTCCGGTGCTCGGAGAGTTCGCGGATGAGCGATCGCGCCTCGCGGATCTGGGTCGGATCGAGCCCGTTGGTGGGTTCATCGAGGATCAGAACCTTCGGATCGTGCACGAGCGCTGCCGCAAGTCCGACGCGCTGTCGGTACCCCTTGGAGAGTTGTCCGACTCTTCGGCGGGCGACATCCGTGATCCGGGTCTGCCCCATCGCGTGATCGATCCGGGACGAGATATCGCGCCCAGCGACGCCGTACAACTTTGCGCGATGCTTCAGGTACCCCTTCACGCTCATCTCGGGGTAGATGGGGGCGGATTCGGGGAGGTATCCGATGACAGACTTTGCTTTGGTGGATTCGCGTTGGATATCGTGCCCAGCGATGGAAATTCGCCCAGAATCCGGGGTTAAAAACCCCGTGATCATGCGGATGCTGGTACTCTTTCCTGCACCGTTTGGGCCCAATAATCCCGCGATTTGTCCGTTGGGAAGCTCAAACGAGACCTCGCGGACGGCGTTGAGAGAGCCAAACGATTTGGAAATACGATCCACCAGAATCATGCGTGTTTCACAGCCTTTACTGGCACTTAGCCGATATGGGGTCGATACTGCCGTTGTGTTCTTGTGGTTTCTGCCGATTCAAGTTCTTGGAGAAGTCACAGGATTGATATCGAACCGTTGTGGGGTCTGGTGCGAACAATATATAGGGTATACGCAGGAGCCCCTCGTTGCTGATCTGAGCAACGGATTGATCTGAGCTGCCGCGTCATGGTAGAAGTCCAACCCAAGATCGTCATCGTCGGTGGCGGGCAACAAGAGGCGAAAGAACTCGCCGAGCTCGTCGGCGATCGGTACGAGATCGTCCATCAGCCGGATGATCAGAGCTTGCACTCCGTCCTCCGAGCACTCGGCGAGGGAATCTGTATCCTCGATCCCCAAGGACGCATGGCTTGGAGCAACGAGTACTACAACGCGCTGGACGAGTCCGTCCGCCGGGAGGTACGGTCGTTGTGCGTCCAAGCTGCGGATTCGGTGAGCACACTCCATCACGAAGCACGCGGCTCGATCGTCACCAAACATGAGATCCACGACGCGGACGAGACACGCATCTACGACGTCTACATCACGGGGATTGCGGAACGCGATGATTCCGGACTTCACGCGGGACGCGTCGCCGCGATTGTCCGCGACGTGACATTGACCAAGCTCGCCCAGCGCAAGATGAGCGCCATCGATCGCGCCGGGTTTGAACTCGTCCGTCTGGACGTCGAAGAAATCCGCGAGATGAACGCGATGCAGCGTCTCAAGCTGCTTGAGAATCGGATCGTGCGCTGCGCGAAGGAACTGCTCAAGTTCGATCATTTCGCGATCTTCCTCGTCGATCAGCGTGACGATCGTCTGCGCCTTGTGATGCAATCCGGATTGCCCGATGAGATTCAGGACCTGGATCTGTACCTTGAGAACGAAGGTTCCGGGATTTCGGGTCACGTCGCGTCCACAGGGCAGAGTTACATCTGCAACGATGTGACGCAGGACGAGCGATTCCTCCCGGGTCTGAGCGGCGCCCGTTCGAGTCTGACGGTGCCCTTGCGGGTCTCGGATCGGGTGATCGGGATCATGGATGTCGAATCCGTCGAACCCGGCGCGTTCGACGAGCAAGACAAGATGTACGCGGAGATCTTCGGACGCTACATCGCGATGGCGCTGCACATGCTCCAGTTGCTCGTCACGGAACGCACAGAGACGAACATGACCGCGTGCGACCGAGTCTCCGGCGAGATCAGCGAACCCCTCGAAGACATCGAGCACGAAATCAACTGGCTCAACGAGCACGAGAAGAACGCAGACCCGGAGACGAAGGATCACATCAAACGCATCATGCTCGATGTCGAGTCGATCCGGAATCGTGTCCGTTCCGTCGCGTCCGGGCCGCAGACATTGCTCGG
>SPJK01040230.1_pt1 | contig 36112 bp, 32 predicted proteins | sample 3741771 | NCBI WGS metagenome assembly SPJK01 (sample SAMN10925997, study PRJNA522277) | cold seep metagenome | isolation source: Elba SIP-enriched marine methane seep metagenome, extraction at timepoint T2 | place: Italy: coast of Elba, Mediterranean Sea
AATCTTCAGACCGCGGATGCAAACCCGGGCTGGAACCCATCGACACCCGCAGAAGAATGGCGTCAGACTTATGTGCCGCTTGATACGTTCCCACTGCCAAAGGGTGGAGAGAACGATCCGACTCGATACTGCCAGCGCTTCCGCTGGACCCGTTACGGGCTTCAGGGCATCGACTTCGGCGGTCAGGACATCGGGCGTGCTCAGTTCAGCTTGGATCAAGATCCAGACTGCACGCAATAACTCTCTTACTCGAGATCATCATACAGCCCCCACATTGTGTGGGGGTTTTTTTACTTTCTGTCCATTTTCAACTCCACTCGGAACCAAGTAGGAGATGCGGGGTATAGGAATGTATCACACACGCGAATGACACAACGTCAGCGAGTGTGACGATGGGGTCGGGTGGATGCGTGACACGCGTGTGATTCCCGATCGGAGTGTGCGGGTGTGAGTGACACGCGAAATCGCGTTGTCGAACAGGGGCTCCCCGCTTCAAACACAACTTCATAGCGTCATGCATGCCGACAGGTGGCTGTATGGTATTGCATGCGCGTCATCAATACTGGGAGGTTGTTGTGCATACATACCGCGATCGAATATCAAGAAGTGGATTCACGTTGATTGAACTCCTTGTCGTCATTGCGATCATCGCATTGCTGATTGGGATCCTGCTGCCTGCGCTCGGGCAGGCCCAGATCTCCGCGAAGAACCTGAAATCGCAAGCGAATCTCCGCGGGCTGAATACCGCAGCGGCGAACTATGCATCGGACAACGCGGATCGGATTTTCTCATACTCGTGGCGAGGCGGCGAGGTCTACACCCTCCCGTCAGGACAGATCCGTCGTCCCGGGGACGATCAGGAAGCCGCTGCGGATCAGAACCAAGAGATCTTGATGCGCGTCACCGGACGCATTAGAGGTGTGACGAAGATCCGGAACTATCGTGAACGACTGCCGCACCGTCGGTACTCGCATCTTGTGCTGCTCGATTTCCTGACGGATGTGCAGCCCGAGCCCATCGCCGCGAGCCCGCTTGATCGTAATCTGATTGTGTGGCAGGAGAATCCGCTCGAGTATGACGCGGGTTCAGGGATCCCCTACGCTGATGGGATGCCCACGCAGTCTGGATATGATACGGACCCGAACTGGATCAACCCTGCGGTGCGTCAGCGATGGCCGTTTGCATCAACCTATCAGATGGTGCCCGCTGCATGGAACTCGGATGGAAAGGCAGGCCAGCTGACCTACGCGCCTGTTGAGGATACGCCGCACCTCTTCCGTCCTGTAGGTTCGGGTGACCCCAATCAGGAGACACCTTTGGGCAAGCGTAAGTTTCTGCAGGTTGCCCACCCCGCAGGGAAAGTGATGATGTTCGAGGAGTTTGATCGTGCATCGGATCGCGATGGGTTGTACTTCGCGTACCCTGAGGCGCGTTGCAATCTCGCGTTCTTCGACGGGTCTGTGCGAATGGAACAAACCGCGGACGCGAACGCGGGTTGGTCTCCCGAGACGCCAAGTGTTGATTGGAAGCAGCGCTACGTCCCGATCGACACGTTCCCGCAGCCGAAGTCCGGGCTCGGTGAGATGACGGAGTACTGTCAGCGGTACCGTTGGACCCGATTCGGTCTGCAAGGGATCGATTACGGCGGACAAGACATCGGACGCGCCCAGTACGGACTAAGCACCACAGCCAACTGTCCATGACAGTAGTCATAGAAAAACACCGCCTTCATCCATGGCCCTGTCTCCGGACGGGGCTTTTTCGTGGATGAAGACGGTGTTTGGATTCAGTCTGCGGCAAGGATCAGGGCCCGTAGAGGATGCGGAGATCCTTCTTCGTGTCCTTGATCCAGTTCTCCCAGTACGTCACGTCAATCGCTTCGCCGAGATTGCCCACGATCGAGGGCATGTGCATCTCCTCTGCTTCGCGGAGGTACCGCTTGTAATGTCCGAGATGCTTACGCATGTTATTGATCGAAGAGCCAGCGGTGCGGAAGGTACGAGCATTCCCGAATGCAACTCGCTCCGTGTGGAATGAACCGATCGTTGCTTCGAGTCGATCGCGGATTCGCTTGCAATCCTCGACATCCTTCGCGACGGTTTCGTGCCCAAAGTTTCCCGCGTTATCCCACTTCTCAATCCCCTGGACGCGGCAGAACTCTTCAAGGGTGTTTCCCTCAGTCATCGCGTCAACGATGCCGAACTTGACAGCTTGCTTCTGGGTGAGTGTGAGCACGGTGTCAGGACCGTCGATCGTCTCGTAGTTCCGTGGGAGGCCTTCGGTTGTGTCTGAGTAGACCCAGTTCCCCTCGCCGTCTTGGTACGCGTACACCGCTGCGGAAGAGAGGATCATTGCTCGGACCAAGTACCCGGAGTGCCCGTTCGCGTCTGCCGCGGTTTCGAGTTTGGCGGACATGATGGAGTTCATCTTGAGATCGACTTCCGCCGAGCCCGTGCTGTTCATTGTGTACCCAACGGCGCCCCCGAAGTCTGATCCGGGTGCCATCGTGATGGTGTCACAGTTGAAGGAAGGCCAGATCGACGCGCTGATCGCTGACTCGATGAGCATGTGCATCTTGAAGTCACTCTTGTAGTCCTTCATGATCTCGACCATGTCCATTGCACACCAGACTTCGCCGCCGCCGGAGTTGATGCGGAAGACGACATCGGTAACCCCTACCTCCTTCGCCCACTTCAACGAGTTCGCGACACCCAATGGGTAGATATCCTGACCAAATGTGCCTTCGAGTGGGACCTCAAGAATCAGGTTGTACCCGTCGCGTTTAAGGACCTTGTTCTCGTCTTCTTCCTCTTCCTTCTCGAGGGTCGGGATCGAGGGTGACGAGTTGGTGTCGTTTGTCGATGTGGGCGTTTCGTCCTCGTCGCTAATGACGATGGATTTCACTTTGCGGCGATCGATCTCAAGTCGAGTGCTGATGCCGTGGATCTCAGTATCGATCGTAATCGTGCGGCGATCACGCGAAACGATCTTGCCCGTGTGGACAGTGCCGTCACGCATAACGACCTCGTCGGCGAGGGAACTTGCGTTGAGCGCAAACATCGATCCGACAATCGCGACGAGACTCAGTGTGGTGCGGCGAGCGCAGGAAAGCGTCATCATTGATCCTTCCAGATACATGGGGGTTTCTGATTATTGCAATAGGGTAACAGACAAACATTCTCCTGCCAAGAGATGTGCACCTGGGAAACGCTTGATTTCGTCGATTCTTGCGTAATATCGATGATGGATCAGCATTACCAAGTCATCGTCATCGGTGGCGGGCACGCCGGACTCGAAGCCGCGTGGGCCGCGGCGAACCTCCTCGGGGGCAACTCGAGTGTGGCACTAATCACGATCTCCACGTCCAAAATTGGTATGCTCAGCTGTAACCCCGCGATCGGTGGGTTGGCGAAGGGACAACTCGTCCGTGAGATCGACGCGATGGGCGGGTTCATGGGCCTGGTCGCAGACGCGACGGGGATCCAGTTTAAGGTCCTCAACACCTCGAAGGGATCTGCGGTCCATGGGCAGCGTTGTCAATCAGACAAGGCCGCCTACGCCCGCGTGGCGCAGAACATCATCGGTTCGAGAACCGAGATCGACATCATCGAGGGAACGGTTGAGCAGATCCTGACAGAGGGCGGCGACGAGAAACGTGCGATTGGCGTGCGGATCAAGTCCGAAACCGGTGAGCGCGATCTGCACTCACCGACGCTTGTGCTGACGACGGGCACCTTTATGCGCGGTTTGATGCACACGGGTGATGTCCAAGAGCCAGGCGGGCGTAAGGGTGAGGAGGCTGCGTATGGGATTTCGGGATGCTTGTCGGCGCTCGGATTTGAGCTCGGTCGATTGCGAACCGGGACACCCCCGCGTTTGCGTGTGAGCACGATCGATACCGACTCTCTCGATCTTGAGTTCGGGGATGAAGAACCGATCCCATTCTCGGAGATGACCCCGGATGGTTGGTCGATTGGAAACACCACGTGCGATCGGTTCCCATTGCTTGAGCAGGTTGGGTGCTGGCAATCGCGGACGTGTGAGGAAGCGCACGAGCTGATCCGTGCGAACCTGCATCGAGCGCCGATGTACTCAGGGAACATGGCGCAGGGACCACGGTACTGCCCGAGCATCGAGGACAAAGCGGTGCGCTTCCGCGAGCGCGAATCGCACGGCGTCTACCTCGAACCGGAATCACTCGAGAGCGATTGGATCTACTGCAACGGGATCGCGACGAGTCTGCCCGCGGATATTCAAGACGAGATTGTAAAACGCATGCCGGGATGCGCCGATGCGGAGATTCTTCAGCATGGGTACGCGGTGGAATACGACATGGTCCGTCCGCATCAGATCCTCACGACGGGGCAGACCCGACGCGTGAAGAACCTGTTCCTCGCGGGGCAGATCAACGGCACAAGCGGATACGAAGAAGCCGCAGCGCAGGGGCTCGTTGCTGGGATCAACGCTGCGCTGCTCGCACGCGATGGTGATGGGGGGTATACGCCTTTCAACTTCGGGCGTGACCAAGCGTACATCGGTGTCCTCATGGATGATCTGGTAACCAAGACGCCGCGTGAGCCGTATCGGATGTTCACCAGCCGGGCAGAGCATCGGTTGATCCTGCGTGGCGACAACGCACCGGATCGATTGACGCCCATTGCGAAGAAGCTCGGCTTGCTCGAGCACGCGCGACTGGGTCTCGAGCGATGGGCACGTCACGAACATCGCACAGCGATCCTTGATCGCGGCCGCGAACTGATGCGATCGATCAAGGATGGCGAAAAGACAATTGAGCAGCGCGCGCTGGAGCCGAGCTTCACGATCCAAGACCTCAAGCGTGCGCTCGAACCAGAGTTGGGAGAGCAGGCGCGCGGGGTGTGGTTGACCTTGCATTCGGAAGCAAGGTACGCGCCATATGTCGCGCGCCAGCGCCGAGAGATCGCACGCTCCGCGGATCTTGAGCATCGACCCTTGCCCGACTGGATGGACTACATGGCGCTCGATTCGATGCGAACCGAGGCAAAGATCGCGCTCGATAAGTACAAGCCGACGACCTTTGGGCAGGCCTCGCGTCTGGAAGGGATCACGCCTTCGGATGTGACGTTGTTGTCGGTACTCGTGAAACGCGCACGCGCCGAGCGTGGTGCGGAGTCGAACTGAGTTCGACGATTAACTCGCGTCGCCACCGAGCATGCGGATCTCGTCGCGCAGAATCGCGGCGAGTTCGAAGTTCTCCGACGCGATCGCGGCGTCGAGTCGTTGTCGTAGCTCGGCCTTCTGACTCACAGGGAGCTTTGGGATCAGCGCATCACGCATGTCGCGGAGCATCTGCACCTCGCCCGATTCCTCGAACAGGTCTGATTGCTCGATGGACTCGTAGTACTGCTTGAGCGATTCGATCCCCTCGTCGATTGCAAAGATCGCGGCTTTGTTCTCCTCGGCCTTCATCGCGAGGCTCGCGAGTGAGCGTGCGCGCATCATCATGATGTAGGGGCGATGCCCCTCCATCGCGTGTCGGTCATCCTCCTCAATCGCGTAATCCCGGAAGAGATCGAGCACACGCAGATTGCGTGAAGTGTCGCGGACCACCGCTTCATAGTCTTCGAGGACAAGCAACGCGATGTACCGGTGGTAGTACTGCTGGGCTTCTTCACGGAGCGCCTTGCACTCTTCACTCGTGAGGAATCGCGGGACGACGGTATCCTCGTCCTCTTCCTCATCTTGCTCGAGAAACGGGCCATCGCTCTCGGATTCGATGTCTGATTCGGTTCCCTGTAGTTCCTCCATCTGGACTTGGTCGATGTGCGATTCGTGGTAATCGAGGAGCGAGTCGTACCCCTCGGGGCGTTTCCCGTCCGGACGCCCAGCGACGTGCATCTGGAGGAGTCCCAGATCGAGCCGAACCTGGATGCGAGGCTCGCCGTCCTTGCCCTCGATGACCCGAACGGAGATTTTTCCCGCCTCGAAGGGCCATTCTTCCAACATTTCAGTGAGATCGCGTTCCATACTTCTCCGTATCGGGCGTCGCGAGCCGCAGTGTGCCACGGATTCTCGTGGATGCCAATAAAGTTTTGGAGAGACCGATCATATTCTCAAAAAGGTCCCTGATCGTGCTAACCCTTGCAAACAGGACATGTTGTGGCCATGAAGAACTGAAGAAATTCCCCTTACTTCAGGGCTTTTCAGGTTCCGCCGATGGAACCATTCGGTTACACTGACGAACGGAGTAGTGGGAGGGATCTTCGTCCCCCCAGCCATCTGTTTTTTTCCGGCAGCGCTCGCTGCGGAAAGGGTAGGGTAGGAAATTGAGTACATCTATGAGTTCGTCCGTGTCCCGTGCACGCGGGACGTCCAGCGTCAAGTCTTCCTTGCAAACATACCTGCAAGAGATCAACCGCTATCCATTGCTGACCGCGGAAGAAGAGCGAGAGCTCGGTTGGCGGATCATTAACGAGCAGTGCCCCGCGGCACGCGAGCGGATGATCATGAGCAACCTCCGCCTCGTGGTCGCGATCGCCAAGAAATACACCAATCGTGGTCTCCCGATTACCGACCTCATCGAGGAAGGCAATATCGGGCTCATGCGTGCGGTCGAAGGGTTCGACCCGGCGCAGGGCGCACGATTCAGCACCTATGGCAGCTGGTGGATCAAGCAGGGCATCAAGCGTGCCCTGATGAACGCGAACCAGCCGATCCACATCCCAGCATACATGGTGGAGTTGATCGCGAAGTGGAAGATGCACTCGCGCAAGCTCCGCGCTGAGCTTGGGCACGAGCCGACTATGGAGCAACTCGCGGAATCAATGGACCTGCCCCTCAAGAAGGTGCAGATCATCAGGCGTGCTGTCAAAGCATTCAACGCACCGAACCAGGCGCCCCGCGACATCGACGGCGAAGCGGTTGGGCTCGACGGCATCGTCGAAGATTACCGCTCGGACTCGCCCGATGAGCAATCGTTGCGTGAGGAAGAACTCGGGATCTTGCGTCGTCTCATGGAGACGATCGACGATCGCGAAGCAGAAATCCTGCGTCTCCGTTTCGGTCTCGACGGTTCAGAACCCTTGACACTCAAGGAAATCGCAGGCGAGGTCGGGATCTCACGCGAACGCGTGCGTCAGATCATCGAGGAGTCGCTTGAGCGTCTCAACGAGCGACTGAACGATGCGAAGCCCTCGCGGTTCTTCCGTCGTGCGGACTCCGCATTTGAAGACCTCAGCGCTGACGATCAGCGGGCACCAAGTATGCGTCAGAACGATCGCAGCATGAAGGCCGGCTGAGCGATTATCCGCGTCAATCGGAACACCACACTCGTACTCATTTCTCTACGAACGAACGGGCATACCAGATCGGTATGCCCGTTTTTCTGACGATCTTGGGCGCTACGATCATCCCTGCTCGGTTGGGGAATACTTGGCGCGTTCTGAGGGTTCTCCTGCTCCCTGCATCGCAGGATGAGTCCGCAGATGAAATAGGAGTTCTAGATTGACTGATACCCAGAACAGTGTGCACAAGGTCGTTGTCATCGGGTCGGGCCCGTCCGGTTGGACCGCGGCGATCTATGCAGCCCGCGCGAACCTCAATCCTGTCGTCTACGTCGGGGTCGCAAAGCAAGACCCCGGGCCGATCCTCCCCGGCGGTCAGTTGATGCTTACGACGGATGTCGAGAACTACCCGGGGTTCCCCGATGGGATCGCGGGTCCTGAGATGATGATGAAGTTCGAGCAGCAGGCCAAGCGGTTCGGGACCACTGTTGTCGGCGAGGACATCGTTCGGTGCGAGTTCTCCAACGACGGTTCGCCGCACACGCTGCACACCTCGGGCGGGGACACGATCCAAGCGCACGCGGTGATCATTTCGACGGGCGCGACCGCGAACTGGCTGGGTCTGGAGAGCGAGATGCGTCTCGCAACAACTGGCGGCGGCGTCAGCGCCTGTGCTGTATGTGATGGCGCGCTCCCGGTCTTTCGGAACCAGCCACTCTGTGTCATCGGTGGTGGTGATACCGCGATGGAAGAGGCCACCTACCTCACCAACTTTGCATCCAAGGTCTACGTCATCCACCGGCGCGACGAACTGCGTGCATCACGCGTGATGCAGGAGCGTTTCCTGAACAAACCGAACGCGGAAGTCCTCTGGAACAAGACGGTTGTAGAGTGCATGAGCGAGAAGGACGAGCACGGGAACGAGAAGCTCAGCGCCGTACAACTCCAGGACACCGTGACAGGTGAACTCTCGGAGCTTCCCGTCAAGGGCATGTTCGTCGCGATCGGGCACACCCCTGCAACGAAGTTTCTCAAGGAATCTGGTCTTGAGTTTGACGACGCGGGGTACATCGATCTCAAGACCCGTTCGAGCAGGACCAACATCGAAGGCGTGTTCGCTGCGGGTGATGTTGCGGACGCGAAGTACCGACAGGCCATTACCGCTGCCGGTATGGGGTGCCAAGCAGCGATCGACACCGAGCACTGGCTCGGTGATCGTGGATTGCACTGATCGCGAACCGAACGGAAACGCATACGAAAAAACACCCCGCGAGTTGCGGGGTATTTTTAAAGTGAAGTTGTGGTCTTTAGGGATAAGCGGAGACAGCGTTCGTAAATGCAGAAACATCTAAGGCATCAAAGCTACCGTCTTGATTCCAGTCGGCCCGTGAATCGTTAGAGTTGTATAACGCGAGCCAAGCGTTCACATCGTCGATGTCGGCATCGAAGTCGCCATCGATATCGGGAGTGAAGAAATCCCGTGAGTACACATGAGAGTACCCGGAGCACGCAACCGTCTGTGAGCCACCGGCGCTGTGGTTCTTGGCAGCGGGGAAGTACGGATCGAGATCAACAATCGCGAACACTCCCGAGGGGGTGCTCTTCATGTAACTCACCAGGATGCTGAGTCGTCCCATGTCGTTCATCGCAGAAACCACGATCCCTGACGCTTTGTCCGTGTCATAGCGGTACGGCTTGGCAGCATCATCAAAGTCGCCATCGAGATCTTCCCAAGCGATGAGCGCGTTCGCTTCGAACCAGTCGTACCCGTGTGGGGTGTGCAAAGGGTCAGCCCAGTCTTCACTCGCGTTGTACCACGGGTTCAGGTGGGTTCCGGAACCATCTGTTGCAGACCAGTAATCGTTGTCGATGTCTCCGCCTGGTTCGAGATCATTTCCTGCCCAGAAGTAGAATCCATCCGCGCCTCTCAGACGCAAGTGCTGAATCGTCGCGAGAAAGTCGGCGCTTGGGGGCATCCAGCATCCTGCATATGTGCCGGTTTGGGGGTCAACGCCGCCACTTGTTGCGAAGGGAGTGACCCAAGGGATGACTTTCTTTCCCGCGAGTGACGATGTCGCTGATAACTCCTCGCGTATAGCTGATGAGTAACGCTCGGCGCTACACCACATATAGGCGGCGCGAACATTAGGGCTTATGACGCCGCTCCAGTGTGTCGCATTCGTATGCCTTATATGCGCGGCATACGCATAAGTGACGGGCATCAATACATTAAGGTCGCGGTTCACGAAGGTATCATGTCTGCCAGTATGGATGGTGGAATGCGGGGTCCATACCGATGTTGTATCAGCTCGTGCGATAACGCCGTTGTACGAGAGTTTTGGGTACCGATGCATTGAGTAGTTCCCAACCCACACAGTGTCCCACGCTTGGATCGTTGCTTGCGAGACATTCGTGCTGCCGGAACCGTCCGGGTCTCCAGTGACTCCCCCTGTGTATGAGCCGTTGGCGATGTCCATAATGTTGGACATCCAGGTGTCGATCTCGCTGTTTGTGTAACCATGTGCTTCGAGATCGGCAAGTACATAGTTGAGTTGTCCTCCTGCAAGGTAACGATCAGCTACTGCATGTGCGAGTTGTGCAGGGGAAGGGGTAAATGTGCCGCTGTAAGGGTAAGTTGTAAGGTCATCCCACGATGGCCCAGTACCCCAGGGGGAGTTTCTGTCTCTTAAGAGTAACGCAACAGGCTTTGAACTCGTGACCATCTCGTCCCACACATCGTGTACATATGTGTTTGAAGTCCCAAGTCCCCACCCGTGCCCTCCGCCCGGTTGTGGGCAGTAGGTGTATGAATCTGTCGTTCCTGAAGCGGGGATGAGTGGGGCGGGACTCGCGCTCGCGGCGTTTTGTCGTTTCCACGAGAAGAAGACGGGGTCATCTGCATGCGACAATCCTGCGAGACAAGATAAAGTAAGTGATGAAATCACAATGTAACTGTTGAGCGATGTATCCATTTGATTGATCTCCTTTGTTATTATAAAACATGGATACGTGAAGCGTACAGCTCATTGAGCGCGAAACAAAGGATGTAGTGCGGAGGTTGCTGAAATCAACAAAAGTAAAGCGCAAAAAATACCCGCAGGGTAGCGGGTGTGTGAACGGCAATAAATACTGTGTTCAGCCAGCGGCTGCTTTGTACTTCTCAAGTGACTCAGTCAGTTCGGCTTTGTTCTCTTCAGGTGCCATCTCGATGACCTTGGTCTGCCACTTGATGGCCTCGTCGTGCTTGCCGAGCTTATGTGCCGCGAGCGCGTGGGTGTCAATGAGCATCCAGTCATCCCACTTGCTGAACTCGCACGCACGCTTGGAAGCGTTGTACGCGATCTTGTAGTGCTCCTTGGTTGCCTTGTCGTGCTCAGCAGTGAGCAGCGTCCACGCAACCGCGTTGAGGCCGCCGGGTTCTTCCTGGAAGTAGTCGTTGACAAGAATGCTCGCGATCTGGGTTGCCTTCTCGACATCATCGCCGGAGCGGTACCCTTCCATGAACATGCGGTATCCCGCCATCATGATGTTCTGCTTCTTGTATTCTTCGATCGCGTCCTTCGCGTTAAACTCGCCCGCGATGACAGATTCGAGTGAATCGTCGATGTTCATCGGGTGCCCGACCCATGCGATGGTACCTGTGCCGTCCACGATGAACGCTGCGGGAATCCCGTTCTGCCCCGCTGGGCGCATCCAGGTGTCCGCCATCGCGGATCCCTCTTCGACCGCGACGGTGTAGCCCATGCGATCGCCCTGCTCGGCAACGAACTTCTCGATCTCATTGATCCGCGTTGACTGATCGGGGAAGCGTTCCCAGACGTTCACGCCGATGAACTGGACGGAGTCCTGGTGCTCCTTCTGGAGTTCGGAGAGGTGGGGGAATGCAGCGATGCACGGGCCGCACCATGTTGCCCAGAACTCAACGACGTAGACCTTGCCGCTCTCGAACTGCTCGACGGAGTCGCCCTTGACGTACTTCGCGATCTGCAGTTCTGGCGCCTTAGATCCGATGAAGAGCTCAGGGAGTTTGATCTCGCCGACCATCTCCTCGAGGGAAAGGCGATCCTGATCTGCTATGTCCGCGTGCTTGTCATTCTTGTGATCGGGACCCATCGCGAGTGCGGGCGAACCAAGAACAGCGATACCAGCACACAGGCCGGCGATAGAGTTGAGCGTATGTTTCATCTGGAGATGCTCCTCGAGTTCCCTCTTCAGGGGTTGGCATTGGTGTACTCAGAAGATACCGGCTGAATCAGTCGGAGGTTGACGAGAAAACCACATTCGCGCGGATACACACACAATATGTGGAGGTTGTTTGGGTTCATCCGTGCAGATCACACTCGCCGAGCATCTTGAAACCCTTACGCGAGAGGATTTGCCCCGCGAGTGTTGGGTCATCAACCGCGATTGCGATCGATGGATTCTCCGTGTTGTGATGCATGAGAGGATACGCGAACGCGATGTTGATCTCCGCGCCGAGCAGGAACAGGCAGAGCTTGGAGAGCGAGTGACCTTCGCTGAGCTCGACCAAGAGCACTTCCCGTTGCGAGAACGGGAACCCCGTTGATTTGAGCATCTTGCAGGTCTCTTTGGAGTTGTCCGTGATGATCCGAACAACCGCGTGATCCGAGGCTTCATGTACTGAGATCGCACAGAGCTCGATCAGTGCGTCGTCGAGGTGCTCTGTCAGATCAAGCATCTTCCCGACCTTATTCGTGAGGAACACACTGAACTGAACCGCGGTAGGGGGGCAGTACCCCTGGGTGGTATCGAGCGGGACCGGTGTTTCAGTCATGGAGGTGCGTTCCGTGTGGAGTTGGGGTTCGCGTGACGCCCTGATTGGGCAAGGGTCTATTCAACCGTATCATGCACGATTCTGCAACCCAGAAACAGAAAAACGCCCCAACGAACTGGGGCGTTTATGCATTGTAACGATTCTTGAGATCAGACCGCGAAGCTCGATCCGCAGCCACAGCTGCTCGTCGCGTTCGGGTTGTTGAAGACAAACCCGCGGCCCATGAGCTCGTCCTTGAAATCGACGATCACGCCGCCGAGGTAGAGGAGGGACTTTGGATCGATGATGATCTTGATCCCGTGCTGCTCAAAGACTTCGTCGCTGTCCTTCTGGGTCTCTGTGAGATCGAGGAGGTAACTGAACCCCGAGCAACCGCCACCCTTGACACCGACGCGGAGACGGACCTTTTCCAGATCAAGTTCCTGTTGTTCGATGATGGACTTGATTTCTTTCGCCGCGGCTTCCGTGACGATGACTGCTTGGTCCTGTGCTGCTTCAGTGCTCATACGACGCTCCTTGCGTATTCTCGTTCCCGCTCGATCGGGTCAGGATTCTATACGTCTTATCGACGATTGTGGATCGCCCGATCAGGCGTTCTTGTGCTTGTAATCCTCGATCGCCGCCTTGATTGCGTCTTCGGCGAGGACGGAACAGTGGATCTTGACAGGCGGGAGTGAGAGCTCTTCCACGATCTCCGTGTTCTTGATCTCCATCCCCTCATCGAGGGTCTTGCCTTTGAGCCACTCGGTTGCCAGTGACGACGACGCGATCGCGGATCCGCACCCGAAGCACTTGAACTTCGCGTCCTCAATCTTGCCCGCATCGTCGACCCTTATCTGTAGCTGCATGACATCGCCACATTCGGGGGCACCGACGAGTCCGACGCCGATGTCGCTGCGTTCCTTGATTTCCTTCTGCGTTCCGAACGTCCCGACGTTGCGGGGTTTTTCGTAATGCTCGATGACTTTTTCAGAGTATGCCATGGTTCACCTCATTGGGGTGGGGGGATGTATTGTCAGATAGATCTAGTGGTGTGCCCACTCGATCTTCGAGATATCAATGCCTTCGTTGTGCATATCAAACAGAGGCGAGAGTTCTCGGAGCTTCGTGACCGCTTCGATGATTTTGTCCGCGGCGTAATCGATCTGCTCTGGGGTCGTCCAACGCCCCATGCTGATACGAAGCGAAGAGTGTGCGAGGTCGTCGCCGACACCCAGCGCCTTGAGCACATAGCTCGGCTCGAGCGAGGCGCTCGTGCACGCAGACCCGGAACTCATCGCGATCTCCTTGAGTGCCATCATCAGGCTCTCGCCTTCGACGAACCCGAAGGAGATGTTGGTGATATTCGCGAGACGCTTGTCCTGGTGCCCGTTGACTTGCACGACATCGAGTGCGTCCTTGAGCTTGTTCTCGAGGTGGTTTCGCAACCCGAGCAGACGCTCGCGTTCGGATTCCATATCCGCAGCACAGAGCTCGCAGGCCTTACCAAGTCCCACGATACCCGTGACGTTGAGTGTGCCCGAGCGGAACCCGCGTTCCTGACCGCCACCTTCTTGGAGGGGCGTCAGGCGCACACGAGGACGACGACGGCGGACGTATAAGGCACCCACGCCCTTGGGCCCGTAGAGCTTGTGTCCCGACATCGAAAGCAAATCGACGTTTGCGGCCTGCACGTCCGTCGGCATCTTGCCGACCCATTGCGTCGCATCGGTGTGAAGGATGACGCCCTTGTCGTGACAAAGCGAACCGATCTCGGGGATCTCGTTGATCGTCCCGATCTCGTTGTTCGCCCACATCAGAGTGACGAGGATGGTGTCTTCACGCATTGCGTTCTCAATCATCTCTCGGGTGATAATGCCATCTACGTCAGGTTCGAGCCAGGTAACGTCGAACCCGTCTTTCTCGAGACGCTTGCACGGGTCGAGAACGGCTTTGTGCTCGTGGATCGCGGTGATGATGTGCCCGCGGTTCTTCTCGCCCGCGGGTTTCTTCGCGTACATGTTCGCGGCACCCTTGATCGCAATGTTGTTGCTTTCTGTGGACCCGGATGTGAAGATAATTTCCTTTGCATCTGCGCCAAGGAGAGACGCAACCTGTTCGCGTGCAGTGTCGATCGCGTTTTCCGCGTCCCAACCGAACGAGTGGTTGCGGGATCCGGGGTTGCCGAACATATTGGTGAAGTACGGGGTCATGGTCTCAACGACGCGTGGATCGCACGGCGTGGTCGCGGCGTAGTCGAGGTAAAACGGGAGTGCAACGCTCATGATGATTCCTCAAAGCGTGGTGGTTTCAGTTCTCAGAACGATTCCGGACGCGGAGGTCTTGAAAGTTAGAATCATTCCAAGTTATGATATCAATCACAATGACCCGAAGCAAGAGTTGGGGAGGCAATATGCGTGGATAGAGAATTACCCTGGGTTGAAGTATCGCATCAGAACTCGATTGCCCTTCGTGTTGAACTCCACCTCGCTCATGTAAGCCTTCATGAGCATCACCCCACGCCCTGAAGGCTTGGACAGATTCTCAAGCAGCGTGGGATCCGGGAGGTCCTCGGGCGCAAAGCCAGGGCCTTGATCCTCTACAGCGATCTCGAACACGCTGGGGGAGATCCGATGCTCGACTTGTATCGTCAACGAATCGTCGAGATGCTCGTGCCCATGCTCGAATGCGTTGGTGATTGCTTCCTCGATCGCAAGACGGATCGCGAAGACGGCGCTGGAACCAAACCCGGACTCCTCTGCCCGGTTGAGCAGATCATCAATTAGCGCAGCGATCGCCTCACGGTTATGAGCAAGCTCGACGGGTGTGCCGCCTTCGATCTGTGTGTTTGGTTCGCTCATCGTCGGTGTGATCGGCGCAGAACGGGTTGGTTACCCCGCGAACGCGGCGCGGGCTTCATCGGTGGTATCGTGGATATTGAAGAGTTTGTTCAGCCGAGTGATCATGAACACCTCGTAGATCTGCGGATCGATATTCGCGAGGTGGAGTTCGCCGGACTTTTCTTTAATCTTGTTGTTGATCGTGATTAACGCACCGAGCGCTGCGGATGAGAGATGGTCAACGTTCGAGAAGCTGATCAGGAGCCTTGGGGTTGCGCTCTTTTCGATCTCGCCGGTGATCTCTTCGTTGATCGCCTGGATGTTGGCTTCATCGAGGATGTTGCGATCGACGAACTCGATCAGGGTTACCCCGTCGTTGTCGCTGACTCGAAGTCTGGATTCACTCATCGTTGTGCTTCCTCGTATTACACCCGTACAGTCGGGGAAGGACTATAGAGCATGCTTTGCGTTTGGGCGCGGTAATCGAGAGGAAAGCGACGGGGCAGTAACGAAAAACGGGCACACCCGATGGGTGTGCCCGTTGGTATGTATGAGATGTTCAATCAGCGTCCAAGCTGATCAAGCAGACCCGGGAAGTTGAGCTCCTCTTCCTCATTCTGGATGAGGATGGTTGGCTTGAGGAGGATCAGGAGAGTGCGGTCCGTTTTGGCATCAACTCGGTTCGAGAAGAAGCGTGAGAGGATGGGGATCTTGCTCAGGACAGGGACGCCGGTTTCGACTTCCACTTCTTCCACGATGCGCTGGCCGCCGAGGAGGACGGTGCCCTGATCGGGAATCGTAACCGTGGTGGACAGCTGTGCACCCGTGACGATAGGCTGCTGGATCGTTGCTGCGAACCCGCCCGCGTCACCGCCGACGGTACCGCCGCCGCCCGCAGCACCTGTCGAGACGAACGGGTCGGTCGCGAAGGTGATTGTGGACTGGGTGGTCTGGATCGTGAGGGTGACGTAACGACGATCTGCGGATGCAACACCCTGGACGTCGATGACCACACCGTCGGAGATGGGGGTGATCGTCGGGTCAAACGCACCAGCGCTGGAACCGATGACGGGTGTCAGGTCAGAGACGAAGGTCTGCTGACGGGTAACCGCGATGAACGCACGCTGACCATTTGTGAAGGTGAGGCGTGGTGCCGTGAGGACGACACTGCGTTGGTCTGCCTGGGTTGCTTCGACAAGGAAGTCGACCTGAATGTCGTCGAGGAATCGACCCGTGACGCCCAGCGCGGGGTTGAGCCCGAGGATCTGACCCGCGAAGGAGCTGACACTCGCGAGCTCGTTGGTGAGACCAAACGAGTTCTGTGCCGCACGGATGATCGACCAATCATCGCTGCCGAGGATGGTGCCGTCAGGGAGTGTTCCGCCGTTGAAACCAGGTCCAAGGACCGGCTGGGAGATTGGACCGATCGTGTCTGCGACGCCGTCGCCGTCGGTATCGATCGCGAAGTTACCACCACCCGAGACGTTGTTGAGCAGGTTGCCTTCGGAATCGAAGTAGTCGCTGGGGAGTAACGACGGATCGATCACGCGAGCGAGCTGGTACTCGGTGTTGTTCGCGTTGAAGTAGACATCAAGGTCGAAACCAATCTGCTCGAAGAAGTTCTGGTCGACCGAGAGGAACCGGGTTTCAACGTTGATCTGAACCGCACGCTGCTGACGGAGCTTGTTGAGCAGCCCGATGATCGCGCGATGGTTCTTGGGGGTTGTGGTGATGATGAAGTTGCCGTTGAGTTCGGTGATGGCGCTGGTGTCACCACCGACATCGGACCAGCCTTCGGGGTCAACGTTTGCCTGGATGAGTGCGATGATCGCATCGACTCGTTCCTGACGTGTCGCGACGTCCTGCGGGTCCTGCGAACCGCCGGAGAAGGGGCTCTGGCCACCGCCGCCACCGCCGCTACCACCTTGTTGGATCGCGCTCTGGAGATCGAACTCGGGTGCGTTATCAAAGTCGGGGACGATGAAGATGAGGTCACGGATGTCGTAGGTTTCAAGAACCGTGTTGAGTCGGAGGACCTCGTCGGACGCGATCGTGAGGATACCGTCCTGAATCGCCCAACCTGCAGGGAGGGTCGGATCGGAGACCTTGCTCAGGACACGATCGAGGAGGACGTTGATCGTGACGCTGTTGAGCTTGAGGGTGACGGGGGTATCTGGGTCGACACCGATGTCTGCGAGGGATTCCCAATCGACGTCGATGTCGATGCCTGTTGTCGAACCGATGAACCCGACGACATCTTCGAATGCGTTGTCGTTGAACTCGACAGGCATTTTGGTATCGTCCATCTGGGCGAGGACCGCACGGTTGGCTTCGGATTCCGCGTACTCGAGGATATCGCCACGGCGGAAGCTAATCGCGGGCCAGTCATCGGGGTACCCGATGATGGAGTTCGGTGCGATCATTGCTTCTTGGTTGTCAAGCGATTCACGTGCCCAGCTCAGACCCTTGTCACGCTGGTACCCGAGGTTCTCGCGGTAGATCAGGGTGTCCTGAATGATGTCCTTAAGAAGCAGACCTGCAGGGTTGGTCGGATCAAGGAAGAGGATTGACTCGACAACTTCGAGTGCTTCTTCGTACTTGAGTTCCTGCTGAAGTGCGTGGACGCGCTCGAGGTTTGCGATGATCTTCTCATCGCGTTCGCGGCGACGGTTCTCGGCAAACTGTGCGGTTTCCTGTGCGAGGCGGATGCGTTCGGCTTCCTGCTGCGCAATACGCTGCTGCTCTTCAGTTGCATTGATCTGGGAGATCATGTCCGCGACGCGATCCTGGTACCCCTCGAATGCGGACTCTGCCATGACGTCGCGTGCACGCTTGATTGTCAGATCGGCCTGCGCGATCAGGGTACGGGCTGTATCGGTGTCGCCTTCAGTGAGTGCCTGCTGTGCTTGCGCGAAGTAGTTCTCAAACGCAGCCTGCGAGCGCTGAAGGAGCAATGAATCGTCGCGGACGGTGTCGCCGAGGATGTTGTCCTCTGGGCCGCCCTGCACGCCGAGCTGCACCTGTGCTTCGGCGCGACGCTCACGTGCGAGCTGAAGCTCGTCCGCGGATACGTGCGAGCTGAAGTTCGTCACGACGTTGGTGTAGAGAGTGAGTGCTTCGTTGAACCGGCGTTCTTGGAACGCAAGGTTTGCCTGTCCAAGGAGGGACTGGGCTTCAAAGCGACGAGCCGCGTCGAGGAGGTCAACTTGCGGCTCTTCATCAACGAGCTCGACGTCGATCGGCTCTGCTTGGGTTGTTTCGTCTTCAGGCTGATTCCCGAGGTACGACCCGGTGCGGGCGCCGTCCTGGGTCGAGCCGGTGAGCCAATCGGTGCTCATGCCGCTCTCGGGGGCGAGCATCCCCATCGCGGGGTTGTAGTTGCCGAGCGAGCCCTGTGCTTTCTCGATCGACGCGAGCTTGTCGCGGTAAAGATCAAGGGCGTTGGTCTGCGCATCGTTGAGTTCGAGGCCGAGCTGTCCGATGCGGGTGATGAGAAGTTTCGCTTGTGCGTACTCGCCCGCGTTGAACGAGTCTTCGATGCGGACGATGACGCCTGCGACCTTGCCCATCGCTTCGGTCTGGCGTGCGTCGCAGAGATCGATGACCGCGTGTGCCGAATCGATCTGGTTCGAATCGGAACGACGTGAGTCGATCACGATGGTCGCCTGGCGCTTTGCTTCGACGAGGTTGTCGGTGCTGAGCGCGAACTGTGCCTTTTGCAGGCTGAGCTCGATCCGGTCTGCACGCTGGAACTGATTCTCTGCCTTTGCGAGCAGTGCCCAAAGCTGATCGGCTTGCTGATCACTCAGCGTGGCACTCGCGGGTGAATCCTGCAACGCAAGCAGCATCGCACGTGCACGCACGAGCTGACCTTCTTGGAGGAGCTGTGCCGAGCGTTCAAGGACTTCTTGGGTGTCCTCGCGTTGGGTTGCACGCTCGAGTTCCACACTCGCGAGCACGCTCGAAGTGGGGAGCCCCGCGAACGCGACGGAGGCGAGGAGGAGGGAACGAACAGATCGGAAAGTGGTGGGTGACATCCGGATCACTCCAATGGCTCTTGGCTCTAGAACTGGGGATGGGGACCAGCTCGGGCTGAGGTCAAGCGGGACGTGCAGCGGTTGCACCCATGAATCCCGCGTGCTTGATATGTTTGCTGCAATAAAAAACTACAGCGACGCGTTGATGTGACAGAGTCACGATCGGTGTTGTCCACGAAGTTCGCGGACAGAGACCCCGGATCAGGTGTCGCATCCGACACATGACACAGGAAGAGGGACGATACCGGGGTTGAACGAGGATCGCAAATCCCGATGGCATGCAGTGTATGCTGATGAATCGAGAGCGTGTCGTTTTCACGATCTGGTTTTGTGTCTGATCGCAGTCGTTGCGAAGCTCGTGTAGCCCGGCACGTGTGCGGGGGCGTACCGGTTAGTCCCTGTGCGAGACCTATTCGAGCACGGCGCGATCCGGTTCCCTGTCAACAAAAGAACATCGCGTTCTCGTGACGAGATCGCAAGCTGTTTCTTCTATCATACAACGATTTGCTCAGCGGATGAGCATCTACGCGTGTTTGATCACGCGAAAGCTCAGAAGAGATTCGGACTCTAACGCCTTGCTTTGTATTGGCTTAGCGTCTGGGATCTCCTTAAGCAACTGCCCGCACTGGGCCGAGGTCAATCGGTTCGCGCTGATCACGACGACATCGAACCAATCACCGACCGGTTCGACATGTTGGACGACAAGATCCTGCGTCTGCTCTTCCGCGCGACGGAGTGACCCGGCCGTCAGGACGATCTGGGCGTACTGGTCGTGTGGGCTTTGGTCGGTACTAAAACGTGCAAGGCACAGCCACGGGGTTATCCCGAGATCTTTCCCCTCGTCGTCCACATTTGAGTCCGGATCGACATTGAGGACCAATCGCCACGCATCTCTCATGCGTTCGAGGATCTCGTCGCCGTTGAGCAGATCGGGTCGCTCGTCGCTCGTGACCAGGATCGATCGATGCTCATGCGCTGCGGCGTCGGCACCCGCGGGTTCTTCCTTGGGTGGGATCTCGAAGGCTTCGAGGAGCTTCTCGACCCGCTGACGGAACTCGGGTTCGACCCGCACCGTTACGATTTTGTGCTCGTCGACGAATACATAGAAGAATGGGCTCTCACTCACAGCGCCGAACCCAACCATTCCGTCCTCAAAGAAGAACGGGTTGAACTGGCGCAGTGCGTTGGTGACTCTTTCTTTCCCGATTGGTTCATAAGCCATGAACGGGTCGATCTCGCGATATGCGTCGTGCCCGATGTAATCGATGATGGGGAAAACACGCCCGGGCATCATCGCGAAGAGCTGGTGCCAAAGTGATTCCACTCGATCCGCGGGGACCACGATGTCAAAGACGTACTGGTCGGGCCAAGACTCCCAATCGCTGAGCTCTTCGGAATGGTCCTCAGGTTCGAACTCGGACGTATACCCAATCGCAGGTGTCATCGGTTCCACAGGGTACACCCCGAGCGGGAACTTAAACCCGGCAATCGTTTTGCGTTCGATACTGGGATCGATCAGGCATTGAGGCATGCTTCGTCCTTCACATCCCATCCGCTCGAATGGGGTTTATGAACCTACCTGTAAAGAATAGCAACGACAAGACCCCGGCACCCATGAATGTCGGGAGGTCTTGGGTGCGGGCGCATAGAATCCGGAATGAGCACAGACCCCAAAGCTTATCATGCCGAGCACGCGAGTGATCTCCCGAGTTTGTCGAGGCCAATGATCGCGATCGCGGTGGGCAACACCCGCACCCGTGTCGGGATCATGTCCGGGACCGAATGTCTCAAGGCCCAGTCCGTCCTGAGTGATGATGCGGACGCGATCCTCGCGGAGGTTCATTCACTCTGGAAGGAATATGGCGACGGTCAATCAGACCCTGTCCTCGTCGTTTCAACAGTCTCACAGGAACGCGCTGACGCGATCACATCCATCTTAAAATCGCACAACATCGCAAGCGTGTATCGGTTCGGTCGTGATCTCCCTATCCCAATCCGACACACACTTACCCCATCGGGTGAAAAAACTGTGGGGCAGGACCGGTTGCTCTGCGCGATCGGCGCGTTCCGCGTCGTGAATCAGGCGTGCATCGTCGTGGATCTCGGGACCGCGATCACGGTGGACTTTGTCGACGGCGAGGGCGTCTTCCACGGCGGTGCGATCCTCCCCGGTATCGGGATGATGTTCGACGCGCTGCACGAGAAGACTGCGCACTTACCCAAGCTCAAGTATGAGAAGCCCGATCCGTCGGATCTGAGTCCTGCGAAGCAGACAGATCTCGCGATGCAACTCGGGGTCAACGCGTGCGTGCATGGCTCGATCCGTTGGCTCGCGGAACGGTACGCGGAGTTCTATGAGGGGTATCCACAGATCATCGTCACCGGAGGCGATATGGGGGCCCTCGAAGGGGACGAACTCATAGAGGCATTCGTGCCCGATCTGCAACTCCACGGGATCCGTGCTGCGTGCTTGATGCTCGCGGACGCGGACGGGGATGACGGCGAGTTGTGAACGCGTGTTGGCACTCGATCCTGACGCCGAGTGATCGCGCTGGCGCGATCGCGATAATCCACGTGCATGCGGAATCGTTCGAGGATCCCAACCTTCCTGTAATCCGACCCGGTCAGCTCAAACGAACCGATCTGTGGGGGATCGATGACGGAGTCGCGCTCGGACTCGATGCGAACGGGTGTCTACTCATGCCTCATGGCGGCGTGGCAATCGTGCGTCAACTCAGCGCCAAACTTGAGGCGCTGGGGTTCCCGATCAGATCCATCAGCGATCCTGTATCGGTCTATCCGGAGGCATCGAGCGAACTCGAAGCATGGTGTCTCCATACGTTGTCGATCGCACAGAGTCCCGCCGCGGTCGATGTGCTGCTCGATCACAATGAGCGATGGAAGTCACTTGGAATCGAGACTCGTGCAGCTGCTCATGATCATGGGCAGAGCTCGGACGTATTCGATCGTCTGATTCATCCCCCCACAGTAGTAGCGATTGGTCGCGCGAATATCGGTAAATCGACGCTGCTCAACACACTCGTTGGGCAGCACGTCGCAATGGTCGCGGATATTGAAGGCACCACACGAGATCATGTAGGGGTGCCCGTTGATCTGGGTGGATTGGTGGTCCGTTGGATCGACACGCCCGGTGTCGATGAGCGCGTCGCGGACGGGGACGAGATCAGCATCGCGTCGCGTGTTCTAGCGCACGCGGATCTCATCGTGCACTGCATCGATTCCGGGGACGACCCTGGGGAAATCGATCCGCGATTCAGGGGTGCGATCTCGGACGCGTCTGAGATTATCCGAGTTGGGATGCGATCAGATCGCGCGGCGCACGCGTGCGATGTCGATCTGAAGATCCAGATCGGGGATACATCATCTGGGATCGGAAATCTGGTAACCCAGATCCGCGGGCGATTGGTTCCCTTGCAGGCCCTGCAATCCACGATCCCCTGGCGTTTCTGGGCTTCCCACGTGTAAGACGCATGCTCGGGGCGGGTTATGCCCCTATCATTGCGACTCAGATTGAGGAACCCTGTGTGCCGATTTTCGGATCGGTCCGGTGTGAATACAGAACGATGATGCCCCGGGCATGCCCGGTGATCGAGGTGGATATGGACGATCGTCAGACCAAAATCCGTGAAGGCGCAGGACTCGAAGATTCACGCGTCAATCAGGAGTTCATCGACTTCCTGAACAAGTGGAGCACCCCGTTCTGTATCCTCCTGCTCGTCGCAGCGGGTGTGTACTGGGGGCTCAACTACCTCGAGCAGCAGCGCGTCGCTCGCGTGGACCAGGCGTTCAGCGAGTACGAAGCGGTCGTGTCCGGCGGCAATCCGTCACCTAACTCGCTCAAGACCATCGCAGACGAGAACGAGGGCACGATGAGCATCTCGGAGCTCGCACGCTTGCGTGAGGTCGATCTCTACCTTGGCGCCTACGCGCTTGGACTAGCTCCGGGTGCCCAGATTGATCCCGTGACCAAGACAGTTGCCAACGAGGGCGACATCCTCGATCAGGATGATCGCGATCAGTACCTCGCGCTTGCGGAATCGACCGCGAAGAAGGTTCTGGACTCAACGAAGGGGGATGACGACAAGGCCATCTTCACCATGCAGGCACTGTCCCGCCTCGCATCGGTTGAGGAAAGCAAGCAAGACTTCGACGCTGCGAAATCATACTACGAACAACTCGGATCACTTGCGGAAGCACAGCGATTCTCATCACTCAAGGCATACGCGGACAAGCGGATCGAGGACCTCGGCACGCTAGGGAGCTTTGGTGAGTTGCCGACAAACGAGCAGATACCCTCGTTGGGTAGTAGCGCCGAGCTCCCTTTGATCCCAACTGATCCCATCGAAACCGATGCGGACGAGGATCTCGCACCGGAGAGAGATGAAGCGCCTGCTGCTGATCCATCGTCAGACGAAACATCGCAAGACACGCCGTGAGCGATCCCATGCCCAACCCGGGCATCGATGATGCATCTGAAACCAGCGATGCGCGAGCTGAGTCCGTCGGCGGCGACTTTCTCCTCCCCGGAGGCAAGGTTGACGGCGAGGCAATCCGTCGCGCTTACGAGAGTGCACGCGAACAGGGCGACGATGAGTTCGTTGCGAAAGTCCGATTCACCCTCGCGCGGGACCTGAAGGATCGATTGGACAAGTACCTGACCTCCCGGATCAAGTTCATGAGCCGGAGTAAGCTCCAGACGCTGATCGATCAGGGCGGCGCAAGGGTCAACAGCGAGATCGCCAAATCATCACTCAAGCTCAGGATCGGGGACACGATCGAACTCGTTGTGCCACCGCCGCCGAGCGGAGAGATCGAGCCCGACGACATCCCGCTTGATGTGTTGTTCGAGGATGAGCACATCCTGGTACTCAACAAGCAATCGGACATCATCGTACACCCCGCGCGAATGGAAAATCGAGACACCATGCTCAACGCGCTGGTGCACTACTTTAAGCATACGAAGTCCGGTGAGTTGTCGCACGTCGGAGAGGAGTTCGCTCGCCCGGGCGTTATTCATCGTCTCGATCGGCACACGTCGGGGTGCATTGTCTTCGCGAAATCCGATCTCGCGCATTGGAAGATGGGTTCAAAGTTCGAGCAACGCCAAGTCGACAAGCGATACCTTGCTCTGGTGCACGGATGGGTGAGCAAGCACGAGCAGATGATCGATCTCCCGCTCGGCCCGCATCAGTCCCGCGTGCGCGGATCGCGCGAGAAACGCGTCGTTCGATTCGATGATTTGGGCAAGCCGAGTCAGACGATCTGCCGCGTCCGCGAACGATACGAACTCCCTGCGTTGTTTAATAAATCCGTCTCGCGTCGATACACGCTCGTCGAACTCGAACTCCTCACGGGACGGACTCACCAGATCCGGGTGCATCTGTCGCACCTCGGGCACCCGATCGTCGGCGACGACATGTACAAGGGCAAACCCATGCACGATCTCGACGGCGAGATGATGCTTGATAAACCTGCGCTGCACGCAGCATTGCTCGCGTTCGACCACCCGATGAACGATGAACCAATGGTCTTTATTGCGCCTGTCCGTTCGGATGTACGGCATGTGCTCGAATACCTCCGCGAGCATGGCCATCCCAAAACGCACTTCGTCGAGGGGACCGTGCCGATGGAGCGTCTCGGATTGTCTTAAATTACCCGGGTTCAGATTCGATCAAGATCAGCTTTTTGTGTCCGAGAAAATCAGATTCTTCTGGGCATCTCCTTGTTTTTGTGTCCTATTCCATGCGGACGAGAGCGGGACTCCCCGCACAGGAACCTGAGAGAGGACACAGGAATGAAAATCAAGAACGCTTTCTTCGCGCTCACACTCGGTGCCGGTCTCGCGCACGCGGGGATCTCAAACACCATCGTCTTGGACGACTTTGATAGCGACCCCAATGATGATTTAGGCGGCGTCGGAACGTACTCAACAATCATCTTGAACAACCCATTCAACCAAGGATCAGACTTTAGTCTCGATACCTTAATGAGCTCGGGCAGCGATACCGGTGCCCTGATCTTCAACTCCGGGATCGGTGTTGAGCAGGTCGGGATGATCTCCTACAACAACGAAGGCGCAGGACTCGATCTCGATGCTGCGGGTTTGGGTGTCCAAGGATTCGAGTTGGACTTCGCTCTTGTCGACCTCGATTTCTACGCGGAAATTGATCTGTTCTCGTATGACGACATGGGCAACGTGATTGGGAGTGCTTCGCATCTCATCCAGATCGGTGCGGGCATGGACGTGACAGGGGAGTGGAATCTCGCGGATTTTAGCGTTGCGGACGCGTTTGACGCATCGGATGTCGATGAGTTGCGCCTGACGTTCAATGTCCGCAACTTCCCGACCGCATCGTTGGACTTCATCGCGACTGAGTTTCGTGCGGTTGTTCCCCCTCCGGGGTCCGCGGCACTCCTCGGCCTGGGCGGACTGATGATTGCCCGACGCGGTCGCGAATAAAGCGAGTTCGTGCTCTGCTCTTGCACGCCCGACATGGGCGTGTTTCATTGCGCGAATAGGCCCGCACCAGCGTGTACCTGCTCGTGATCGAGCAGCCAACGCTTGCGTTCGAGTCCGCCGCCGTACCCATGGAGGGTCCCATCGGACGCGATCACGCGATGACATGGGATAACGATCGAGACCCGATTCTTCCCGTTGGCCAACCCAACGGCGCGTGACCCGCCAGGGTTCCCGAGTCGTGTTGCGAGTTCACCGTAGCTTGTTGTTTCGCCGAATGGGATCTGGATGAGTTCGTTCCAGACGTGCTGCTGCCAATCTGTGCCCGGCGTGTCGAGTGGAAGAGTGAACCGGGTGAGATCGCCGTTGAAGTACGCGATGAGCTCGCCCGCGAGCTGATCGAGCAGCGGGTGTGATCCCTCGATCATCTTCTCATCGAACGCGGATTCGAGCTCGCTCGTTTCACGCTTGCGCCGCTCGGGCGATCCCATCTCGAGCAGGCAGATTCCGCGATCCGTCGTGGCGGCACGCATCGGGCAGAGCGGTGTGTCGATCGTAGTTGAGGTGAGTGTCATACCCAAACAATACCCGCCCGGCGGGTGGTGTGCTCGCCGGGCGGGATAAAGATTGAGAGCGTGCGGTGTCTCGGACCGCCTACTTGGATCGGCAGCATTTGCAGCGTTTGCCGTCCGATTTCGCCTCTCGGGGTTTCAGATGAGGTTTGATCGCGATCTTCGCGACCTGATTGTCGATCCGTGCGAGTCGCACCGAACGGGTATCGAGCATTTCCGTCTTTCTGTTGTGGTTGCGGACCACCACGAAGGGGAGGCACACACCCACAACCTTTCGGGGGAGCTCAGATTCACAGGGTCTGCGGACGATCTGCTGAATGTACAACTCGTCGTCCCCGATCGCGTTGTCACGCAGCATGAGGTATTGTTGCTGCGTGTGCAGCGTCATGACGTATATGCCGACGTCGATATCTTCTGGCGCGAGCGAACGCGCCATCATCATGTTCGTGTCCATTGTTTCATGTCCTTGGCGCATGGGATACCTATGACGTATGCGCATCGCACACGTTCCGAATCAAACCGATATCACGCACGAGCACGCACAAAACGCGCAGCGATACGAGATCGGTACATCAGCCGGGAAAACAGTTGTGATGAGTGTGCCGGGGTGACGACGCCCGGCGTGCCGTCAACCCGCTGAATCAAGCGACGATTGTGTAAAGCGATACGCTTTGCACATTCGGCAGCTGATGATCTCTTCTCTGAGATGATTCCAGAGCAATGCGGGGACTCCTTTCATCACGCGAACCATTCGCGCGATCTGTCGTGCATCTGTTATTGGCGATAGGACAACCAAAGTCAATGCAATATTGCAAAAACAGGAGGAAAAGATTGTTCGATTTGGATTACCCGATCTTGGTCTGCCCGCCCATGTACGCAACGAGCGCCTCGGGGATCGTGATCGATCCGTCCTCGTTCTGGTACATCTCGAGGATCGGGATCAGGATGCGAGGCGACGCGGCCACGGTGTTGTTGAGTGAGTGGCAGAACGTGGTCGCGCCCTTGCCGCCCTCTCCGCCGGGGCGGTAACGCATGTTGAGTCGTCGGCATTGGTAATCGTACAGACGCGACGCGGAGTGCGTTTCACCGAACGCGCCAGTGGGGACGCCATTTGCGTCGTCATCGCCGCGAGAGGGCATCCAGCATTCGATGTCGATCATGTCCGCGTTCTTCACGCCTAGGTCGCCCGTGCAGCACTGAAGCAAGCGGTGGGGGAGTCCGAGGGATTTGAGCAGGTCCTCCACGAAGGACATCATGTCCTTGTGGTGCTGGCGCGATTTGGATTCGTCCGCGACATCGATCACGACCTGCTCGACCTTATCGAACTGGTGGATCCGGTAGAGCCCCGCCGTATCCTTGCCTGCAGCCCCCGCTTCGCGTCGGGAGCAAGTGGACACAGTGACATACTTGCGGGGGAGAGTAGTCTCGTCGAGGATCTCGTCCTGGTGGAGACCCATGAGCCCGACCTCCCCAGTGCCGGTGAGGTACATGTCCTGACCACCGCCGCGTTCGACCTCGTTGATGTGGTACGCCTGATCGCGCCCGCCGGGGAAGAACCCGGTGCCGACCATGGCTTCTTCACGTACGAGCACCGGGACGCTCATTGGCGAGAATCCGTTCTTATTCACCATGGTGTCGAACGCGTACCGCAGGATCGCCTGGTGGAGTTTCATCCCGTCGCCCGTGAGGATGTACGAGCGAGACCCTGCGATCTTCACGCCGCGCGGGAAGTCCACGAGGTTGTGCATATCGCAGAGATCGATGTGCGACTTGGGCGCGAACCCCTTGTTCTGTTCGAAGGACTTGTCCCAATCCCACCCGTCCGGTGCCCAGCGGGAGATCTCGATGTTGTCGTCGCTCGTGGCGCCCACGGGGACATCGTCATCCGGGGGGAGGGGGATGGAGAGTAGGATCTCGTTGAGTTTGGGCTCGATCTCAGAGATCTGGGCGTCCAGGGCCGTGATCTTTTCTTTCATCATCGCCGGGGCGGACTTGATCGCGTCGATTTCTGCTTGGATCGCGGGTTTCTCGTTGTCCGAGGCCCCCTTGAGCTTGCCCATGAGCTGCCCGATCTTCGGTCCGGTCTCTTTGGAGAGCTTGTTCTGCTCAGCGCGGAGGGATTCCTGCTCGCTCATCAACGAGCGTTTCTGCTCGTCGAGTTTCAAGAGGGTGTCGATATCGGGCGCGTAGTTCTTCTTCTTTGCGCCGTCGATGAATCGTTGCGGGTTTTCACGGAGTGCCTTCAGATCGATCATGGTCGCAGAGTCTAGGTTCGTCCGTCGCGATCGTTCGAGTATCGACTGGGTCGGTTTCGTGTTGTACCATGTTCCTATGGATCCCCACCCCATTGTTCCTGCTTGGATCGTCTTGCCCATCGCGGGTGTGGCGCTGATCCTCCAGGCGGGATACCTCATCGCGATCAAGGACGCATCCCCCGAACTGATGCCTCCGAGTCGCAAAAGGATCCGCGTTGCAACGGGTTGGCTAAGCATGTTCGCGATCCCCCTGTCCGCATACGGGTTCGGGCTCGCACGCCCGAGCGACGCGGGGACGTTCACGATCGTGTGGATGCTCGTGATCGGGTTGATCGGCGCGATCGTGCTGCTCGCAGTCCTCGACGCGATCAATACCATGCGTCTGCACCGATCCGAAGGCGATCAGGTCCACAAGGAACTCCGCGAGAAACTCCGGCGCGATCTCGACGAGATGCGTGACCAGCGCGAGCGGGGGAACCGATGAGCGGCGAGCGCATCCCGCCTCCGACGAAACTCCCGAACGCGATCACGACCCCGTTGTCGTGGGTGTATGCGCTGGGGATTAACAAGAAGAATCGGGACTACGACGCGGGCAAGGGGGTGACGCGTCTGGATCGCCCCGTGATCTCGATCGGAAACCTGAGCACGGGCGGTACGGGTAAGACCCCGATGGTGCACTTGGTTGTTCAGATGCTCAAGGACGCGGGCAAGAACCCTGTCATTGCGATGCGTGGGTACGGCGCCAAGCCCAACGAGAAGGGCGATGAGCAGCGCGAGCACGAGCTCGCACTCCCCGGCGTCCCCATCGTTGCCCAGCCTGATCGCAATGCTGGATTGAGCCGGTTATTCGCGGGTGAAATTGGGGCGGGGATCGATTGCGTCGTCCTCGACGATGGGTTCCAGCATCGCAAGATCGCGCGAGATCTGGACATCGTGCTGATCGACGCAACGCGTCCGCCCAATCAAGATGCGCTCCTCCCCAAGGGGCACCTCCGCGATCCGATCGAGTCGTTGTCCCGAGCAGGGCTCGTGGTGCTCACGCATTGCGAGCTCGTGGACGAGCGCGAGATCAATCGGATTCGAGCGATGGTTCGGGAGTACAACACGAACGCTCCGGTTCTCGAGGCACAGCACGTCTGGGAATCGATTGTCTCGTACGCACGCACGGATCACGGATGGACGGAGAAGGCGCGTGGTCTAGATGAGCTTTCCGGAATAGCCGTTCGAGTGGTGGCGGGGATCGGGAACGCGGAGGCGTTTGTGTCCCAGATCCGGGCACACGGGATTGAATTCTCACAGATCTTCGAGCTCCGCGACCATCAGCGCCTGAGCGACGAGCTGATCGAGCACCTGATTGACCCGGCGAACTTCGAGCGATTCGCGCCGATCATGATGACCCGCAAAGACTGGGTCAAGGTGCAGGATTCGAACGCGTGGGAATCGCTCTCCCGGGTCTGGGTGCCGATTCTGCGGATGCAGATTTCGGAACCAGAGGTCATGCGTGCTGCGTTAAAATCCTCGTTTTCAGCGGGATAAAGGCACGATCGATCTAAAAAGAATCAGTTTCGTTGCCACCTGATTGTGCGTCCGATAGAATGTACCCGCTCTCGCGCCCTTACCGTGGGGGGTTCCCACGGGGCTTACACACACCGTGATCAGGCCGCCGAGATGATGAGGGGTCTTTGAACTGAAGACTGACACTGGGAAGGCGACCCGGATTGTGGGCCTGCATTGGTTATGAACCCAATGTGGGACGACGATGACTTTTCGACTGAGATCGGAGAACGAATGAGAATCGGAATGAACACAACTACGACAAAGCTCAGTGTGGCAATGCTGATGGGCGCGATGCTCACCGGCTGTTCACATTCCCAACCTACAAACAACGATGCGGAGCCCGTTGCGCAGCAGCAGCAGGAAGAGCAGCCCTCAAGCGTCCGCGGTTGGGGTTACTACTCCCCACGCCACAGCAGTGACGAATCGGCAGCTCGCATGGCATTCCCAACGGGTGATCCCGACACCAGCGCACTGCTCGTGCACCAGGTGATGCCCAACGAGGTCGCACGCGGTCAGGACTTTGATTTCTCCTACCACGTCACCAACCTCACCAGCGCGGAACTCCAGAACGTCATGCTGATGATGGACTCAAGCAACAACCTCGAAATCTCGAGCTCATCGCCCGACGGCAACATGAGCGGCGACGGGATGACCTGGGCACTGGGCGACATGGGCCCGGGTGAAACCAAGGTCATTGAACTCGTCGGGGCCGCGAGCGAAGTCGGGACCGCAAGCGATTGCATCACCGTCTCGTACAACAACTTCCTCTGTGCAACGACCAAGGTTGTCGAGCCCGCGCTCGCGCTATCGAAGACCGCAACTGCAGAGGCGCTCGCGTGTGACGAGATCGTCATCCGCTACCTCGTTGAGAACACCGGTTCCGGCGCTGCAAGCAACGTCGTGATCAAGGACACCCTCGCAGAGGGTCTCGCGATGTCCAATGGGTCACGCTCGGTCAACATCCCTGTCGGCACCCTCGCCGCGGGTGAAAGCCGTGCGTTTGAGGTCCGTGCGAACGCATCGCGTACGGGTGAGTTCTCGTCCGGCGCTATGGCGACCGCGGACTCGGGGCTCGAAGCTGAAGCTGACGCAACCAACACCGTCATCACCCAACCCGAACTCGCGGTTGGTGTTGAATGCTCCAAGACCCAGTTCCTTGGACGCAACTTCACCTACAACTACTCCGTCGAGAACACCGGCGACGGCGTCGCGAACGGTGCAACCGCATCCGCAAGCATCCCACAGGGCACCTCGGTTGTCCGCGTGAGTGACGGCGGCCGCGTTGTCGGCAGCAACGTTGTCTGGGACTTCGGCGCCATGGGCGCGGGTGACTCGGGTAACTTCTCGATGACCGTCTCGGCATCGAGCATCGGCACCTACACCTCTACTATCGTCGCGAATGCTGACTGTGCAGATTCCGTTTCGGACTCCTGCCGCACCGAGGTCAAGGGTATCCCCGCGATCCTCCTCGAAGTGGTCGATATCACCGACCCGGTCGAGGTCGGTCAGCAGACCACATACGTCATCACCGTGACCAACCAGGGCTCGGCTGACGATAACAACATCCGCATCGTCGCAACCCTCCCAGGTGAGCAGTCATTCGTGTCCGCATCCGGCGCGACGAACGGCTCAGCTGACGGCCGCACCGTGACCTTCTCGCCTCTCGCGAGCTTGGCACCAGGCGCATCCACAACGTGGCGCGTCACAGTCCGTGCGGATGCTGAGGCAGACTCACGATTCGCGGTCGAGATGACCTCTGCAAACCTCACCAGCCCGGTCAACGAGACCGAGGCAACCAACCTCTACGAGTGATATTCAGCCCTTTCTGGGCGTAATGAATGACACGAATGGGGCACCTCCGTATGGAGGTGCCCTTTTTAAATGCCTGACCGGGTCGCCTGGCGCATCTGAAAACCATGAATCGTTTATCAAAGAACAGGAAGCATTGAACCCGATGGTGCGTTAGATTGGTACACATACAGATAGAACTATGAATCCAACACTGCCCCAGATCGATGACCCCAGCGTGATGCCCTTTGTGGTCCTCGCGAGCGCGTCCCCGCGCCGCCGATCCATGTTTGAGCAGGTTGGGGTCCGCCACGCGGTCATTCCCGCGAGCGTGGACGATGGGGAACTCGGGATTGCCGAGCACGTGAATCCTGCGGAATGGGTCGCCGCGCTCGCTTATCTCAAAGCTGCTTCGTCGGCGCAGTTATTCATCGCGTCTCATCAGATCGAGCATCAATCTAACACCCTTGTTGTGGGGGCGGATACCGTCTGCGTGCACAACGGGAAGGTGCTCGGGCAACCCGGGGATCGGGACGAAGCGCTCGCAATGATCCTCTCGATGAGTGATGCAGAGCATGAGGTCCTCACGGGTATCGCGATCATTGATCCGTTAACTGGGCGACGCGAGATATTCATCGATCGGTCGGTTGTCCGTGTAGGGATGATTCCCGAGAGTGAGATCGTCTCGTACCTCGAATCCGGACAATGGCAGGGCAAAGCGGGCGCGTACAACATCACTGAACGACTTGCCGCGGGTTGGCCTATTGAGTTTGACGGTGACGAAACCTCGATCGTGGGGATCCCCATGACCCGTACGCTCGATCGTGTCTCTCAGTTCTTCGTGGATTGATTCACGCAGCGCGACGCGATTGTGATTCTTCTTCGTGCAGCATCCGCCAAGCGTTGCGACTCGGTGTGAGCAATGAATCGGGAACGGTCGATTCATCCGAAAGCATCGTGACCTTGCTCAGCGTGATGAACGTCGCGTAGTTCGCGTCCTGCTTGGATGCCCAGAACGCGTCATCGCCGAGCACGCGATCGTTGTAGATGCGCTGGAGATGATCGATATCGTTGTGCGTGAGGCCAGAGTACTGGTCCACCCGATGGACGATCGCTTTGCCGATCACGGACTGGCTCGTGGGTTTGATGTACACAACATCGCCCGGGTTCACCCTGTTGTAGGGGGCACGACGATCGACGCCGAGGCGTGCCTCGACGAGCTTCTGCCCTGTCATGATCAACGAAGCGTACTTGGGATGAACGATCATCAGGTGTGTGTCCGGCATATTCTGTCTATCGGACGATCGGGGCGCGAGCTTTTGATACAGGATCGGGGGTATGGTCAAAAACCTGAAATTCGCTCATAAGGAGGGCGTTTCACGCATCTTTGCGATAGTCCCTGTGGTGGAGAGACCGTCGATGAGATCGAGTATCACGACTTGACCGCCGTGCGCTTCGACGATCTCGGCACCCACAACTGTGTCGGGGGTGTAATCGCCGCCCTTGACGAGGACATCGGGTTTGATCCCCTCGATGAGCTTGATGGGGGTCTCCTCGTGGAAGAGGACCACCGAATCGACGCATTGCAACGCACTCAGGAGGTACGCGCGATGGTTCTGGTTGTTGACGGGGCGCTCGGGTCCCTTGAGTTCTCGGACGGAGTGGTCGTCGTTGAGCCCGATGATCAGCATGTCTCCAAGGGCAGCGCACCGCTGCAAGAGCGACACATGACCCGCGTGGAGGATGTCAAAGCACCCGTTCGTGAACACAATCTTCTGCCCGCTCTGGCGTGCTGCTCGGACCTGGACGAGCACCTCCTCAAGCGAGCGTGCGCGCCCGAGTTCGTTGGTGTGCTGTGAGAGCAGATCGTCGTGGATTTTCTCGAGGGGGATGGGCGCGACGCCGAAAATCTCGACCTCGAGCCCGGCTGCGGCGTTGGCAAACCGCGTTGAGTCAACCCAATCGAGCCTGTTCGCGCGAGCAGCTGCGAGCGCTGCGAGCATCATGTCCCCCGCGCCGGTGACGTCGTACACCTCACGCGCGGTGGTAGGCACATGCACGGTTTGCGGATCGTCCCGATGCGCGAGCAGCGCCCCTTGCTTGTCGAGGGTCAGGACGATCGTCTCGAGTTCAAACGTGTCGAGGATTGTGCGGGCAAGGTGCTCGCGATGCGCCTCGCGTGCGTCTTCGGGTGCGTTAATCCCCGTTGCGAGCTCTGCTTCGGTGCGGTTCGGGGTGATCGCGGTTGCGCCTTTGTATTTCGAGTAGTCCTTGATCGGCGCAGGGTCAACGAGCACCGGTACCCCAGCAGCTTTGGCGCGTTCGATCAACTGTTGACATAGGGATGGGGTGCACACGCCCTTGTTGTAATCCTCGATGCAGACGACATCCGCATCCTTAAGAGCGGCGTCGAAGGCGTCTAGAATCCTGGCTTCAACCTGATTGTTGACCGGCTCGTTGGACTCGAAATCAACGCGGAACATCTTCTGTGCGTGCCGACCCTGGGCGAGCCCGATCAGGTTGCGTTTCACGGTGGTGGGGCGGGTCTCGTCTGGGATGAGCCCGGCGCAATCCACACCCGATTGGGTGAGTGCGTCGCGGAGGATCTGGGACTCGGGGTCGTTGCCGGTGACACCGAGTACGCTGACGCGTCCGTGGAGCGCGATCAGGTCGAGGGTGAGATTCGCAGCACCGCCTGGTTGGGATTGTTGCTCTTTGACGTGCAGGACGGGTACTGGCGCATCAGGAGAGAGACGCGTCGCGGCCCCCTTGAGGAGTTGATCGAGCATGAAATCGCCGATCACGATCGCGTTGAAGGGTTTCCATTCCGAGAGTGCTGCGAGCAATGTGTCCATCTTGGAGCATGGTAGGGGGAACAGGTGCAAAAAGAAGACAACCCGCGTGAAGCGGGTTGTCGCTCAGTTGCGTGAGTTGATCGGATGATCAGCTTGCGCAGCAGGGCTTGGTGCAGTCAGGGCCACAGACCTTTTTGTGATCGTGATCGTGAGCGTGCTCGCCACCGCCACAGGTGCCGCAGCAATCGCCCTTCGCTTCGCCGCCGCAGGTGCCACAGCAATCAGCCTTGCCTTCACCACCGCAGGTTCCGCAGCAAGCAGCTTTATCGCCGCAGGCTTCGCCGTCACGACACTGGGTGCTCGAGCAGCCGATGAGCATCGCGGATGCTGCGACGAGACCGATCAGTGCAAACTTGTTCTTCATTGGGGTAACTCCGTTTCCAGGTGTTTGTGTTCAATCTGCCATCCGGTGTGTTCAAATCCGTTTGGCAGGTCTTCAAGGGTATCCGAATCAAATCGGATACTCAGGGAATTATTCCCTGAATCTGTTAAGAAAATGTGTCTCGATCCTGATTTTTGAGCAAATCAGGGCGTCTCTCCTGAGTTCGCGTGAGGCGTTGCTGTAGGCGCCAGATCGCAACGGATTCGTGATCGCCGCTGAGGAGTTCTTGGGGGACCTCCATCCCTTCCCATGTTCTCGGACGTGTGTAGTGTGGGCAATCCAAGAGCTTGGCATCCTCAGGGATATCGAGCTTGGCGAGTTGCTTCTTTCGGATCGGATTCCCCTCTGCGTCCGTCGTTTGGGCGTGGGAGAAGGAGTCTTCGACAGCGGAGTCGTCGTGCCCGAGCGCACCCGGCTGGACTCTCGCGAGCGCATCGATGAGGACGAGGGCACCGAGTTCGCCGCCGGAGAGGACAAAGTCGCCGATGCTGATCTCGAGTGGGTCGAGCCTTTCAATGACCCGCTCATCGATTCCCTCGTAATGCCCTGCGATCATGAGAAGTCGGGGTTCTGACGCGAGTTCGAGGACAATGTCCTGATCGAGCGGGCGTCCCTGTGGGGTGAGGAGGATCCGACGCGCGGGGGTTGGATCGGCGGATTCGACTGCCTGAACCGCGTCCCAGACGGGTTGACACATCATCACCATGCCGGGGCCGCCTCCGAACGGGCGATCATCGGTTTTGTTGTGCTTGTTGTACGCATAATCGCGGATATTGGTCGCGTGAACCTCGAGCAGCCCCGCGTCGATGACGCGTTTGGGGATCGAGACCCCCAGCACACCCGGCGATTGGGTCGAGAAGAGCTCGGGGAACGTGGTCAGGACATCAATCCGCATGGGTGATCCTAGTGCGGAACCCGAAGAAAACACGCGAAAGGGACCCAATGGGGTGGATTCATGCGTTGTGGCGGGGAATCATTGAGACCCGACGAACGCAGACAGACCCAACGGTTGGGTCAGTCGAGGGATCAAACCGGCTCAAACGAAGCCGGTCGCGTCGGGAAGGTACCCCGCAAAAGAGCGGGCAAGGACACGAAGGAGTCACACCATGATCCGTATTCGTATGCAGCGCTTCGGCCGCACCCACCGCCCGTTCTACCGTATCAACGCGATCGACCAGCGCACCCGTCGCAACGGTCGCGTCCTCGAGAACCTCGGATTCTACAACCCGATGGAGAAGGACGCGGACAAGCAGATCGAACTCAAGGTCGATGCAATCAAGGCATGGATCGCGAAGGGTGCCCAGCCGAGCGA
>SPJK01067581.1_pt1 | contig 36031 bp, 40 predicted proteins | sample 3741771 | NCBI WGS metagenome assembly SPJK01 (sample SAMN10925997, study PRJNA522277) | cold seep metagenome | isolation source: Elba SIP-enriched marine methane seep metagenome, extraction at timepoint T2 | place: Italy: coast of Elba, Mediterranean Sea
CGGCTGTTGTGGGATGCTCTTCTCCAAAGTTGTGCTCATCTGAACGCATCGCCTTTTCCAGCAACTCCTTCGCTTCCCTATACTCCCCTAAGGCCTTAAGTACTAAGGCCAGATTCGAGTAGCGAACGGCTGTTGTGGGATGCTCTTCTCCAAAGTTGTGCTCATCTGAACGCATCGCCTTTTCCAGCAACTCCTTCGCTTCCCTATACTCCCCTAAGGCCTTAAGTACTAAGGCCAGATTGTTATGAAACTTCGCAAAGGAGGCTTCTTCGCTTTGTATTCTTGTAATGATCCGATCGGTATAAGGTACCCATTGAAATTTATCGATCGGGTTGTCTTTGGTTTGATCAACCTCTAATAATTCGGCCAAACGATCTATTAACTCCTTCACATCTTCGAACACAGGTTGCATGGTTTCACCCAGTACTTCCTGCACAATTAGGTGCATCTTATAGGCAGTGCCTTCTGCTGAAAAACTGAGCCACCCCTTATCCCGAAGAGAACGTAGAGCCCGGGTGAAGGCATCCCATTTTTCTTCTTCCTCTTCTTCTATCTGTAAGAAATTAACTAGGAGATCGAAAGGCATAAACACCGAAGGCAAAACCAAAAACTGTTTGATCAGCCAAACCTCCTCCTCGGAAGTAGGCGTGTCCTGAAAGATAGAAAGCAGGTAATTGAATAGGCGGTCGACCTTCACATTGCGGCTGTGGCCGATCACCAGGTCTACATCCCGTCCTATTTTGAGGCCACGATCTTCCAGCATCTCCAGCACCTTCTCTGCTGGGCGGATGTGCCGAGCCTGGGCGGTTCTAGCCAGGATCTCAATCGTCAGGGCATGTCCATCTACACGATCCACAATCTGAGTTGCCACTTCTTCATTGCTATCGTGTTCATAATGCCGCTGAAATAGTGCTTTGCCATCCTCTTTTAATAAAACCGGCACTTCCACTTTATAAGAAGCCTCCAGGTTTTCCCGGGAAGTAATAATCACATGCCAATTGGGTAAGCCTGGCAAGTCGTCCAGGAATCCTTTGATATCTGCTTCTGCATTATCAAGGATAAGCAGCGAAAGCCCGGACAGGTTGTTGAGTTGATTCAGCAGGCGCTTCGCATCATGTACAGGCTCATTGGTACGGTCAAATTGAAGGTTATCGAGAAGGAGTTCGGTGGCCAACAGACTATTGGCAAAGTCTTCCGTTTGCTGTACCCAGGCGATGTGCTGGTAGCGTTCGATGTGCAAATTAGCGTAAGCTAGAGAAAGCGTCGTTTTGCCTACACCGCCCATGCCACTGAGCAGCAGCACACCACCTCGATCTTGGAAATACGAGCGGATCTGCTCCAGCTGCTCCTGTCGCCCGATGAAATCGCGGACTTTGGGGAGTTTGGTGAGAAATTTGGGTGGGGGTGGGGTGTTCATAATCTAATTTCCAATATATTTTGCAAGACTTATGGAAAAGTAAAATCAATACAAGATTGGCAAAATGACGCACATTTCTGTAAAGACTAGTCATACGTTATGGCAATATTCCTAATCAACAACCTTATTTCTCTCTAAGAAATTAGAGTCTATGAGTATTACGTCACTATTCTCTATAGGTAATGCTGTTACACTATCTTTTTCTGTATCTATTATTGACTTAATTTCACCAAGCACTTGAATAATCTCATCACTTTTTCCTCGACTCATAAATCCAAGGCAAAAGATCCCTAATGAACTAAACAAAGCGAAAAGGGCAACAGTCAAGCCTATATTAGAATTTCTTGATGCATTTGCAATCTGTTGCTCCTGCTTTTGAAGCTGTCTCCTAAGGATCTCATTCTGCTCTTGCACCGCTTCTAAAGTAGCTCTGATTGATTTATTATCAGGCCCTATTCCCATACTCGTTGCCATCTTTCTCAAGTTAATTTAGGTATATGAAAACTCGCTTTTCTATTGATCAACAATTGGGTAGCAAGGCTGGTTTTATGGGCTAATTTTATAAGTTTTGAGTGACCTTTATTGTATTCTATCTGAAAAACTCCAAATGCACCGCCGCCCGCGCCACATCTACGCCGGAAGCTCGCAGATAAGCTTTTAGCGTACTAATCTTCTCCCATCCGCCCAACTTAGCAATCGTATCAATCTGCACACCAGCCAAGGCTAAATTAGTCGCCGCAGATCTCCGCGCTGTATGCGTTGTAACAAAGCTCCATTTCGGCCCTTTCCGGTCACCTTCCCGCACGTGCTCATTGATATTTGCTAATGCGGCTATCTTCTTCAAATGTCTGTTGGCCTCCTGATTGGTGTCGTTGTTAAACTGCCAGCTGTTTCGCTTGATGATTTCCAAAACATTGGGCTTGATCGGAATGACGATGGGGATTCCGGTTTTTTCGCTGGTATATCGCAGGAACCAGTGCTCACCATCTTGGTAGGCCATGCGTTGGTTGATCCTAAGACTATCGCCAAATCGCATCAGTAAAAAGTAAGAGACCAGGAATCGATCTCTTTCACGCTGGAGGTGAGGAAAACCTTCCAGGCAAACATCTCTGAGTGCATCAATTTCATCTGTTCTAAGGTAAATCTTGGACGTAGTCTTCTTATTGGCCTTAAATCGACGGTAGCTGGAGTTGTAGTGGAGCTCTCTTTCCTCAGCAGTTCTAAGCAGTCGCTTCAGAATCTTGCAGTGCTTGGCCACACCTGGTGCTCGGCAATTCCCGTAATCAACCAGCCACGTGCAAAACTCAGCGTACCATTGTAGGGTGCAATCCTCCATCAGTATATCACCCTGCTGACGATACTTGACGAATTGTTTTACTCTAGTAAGTGTTGATTGGTAATTCTTTCGGGTGCTTGGACTGATCGGGTGAAGTCCCTTGTCAATTTCGTTGATGAAGATCTCAGCAAATCGAATGAGGGAATTCGGGCCAATTTTTCGTTGGTGTAGTTTAGCCGTATGTTTCTCAATCAAGCGCTCGATCTTAGCATTGATAATCGTAGCTGTAGGGTGAGTTGCCTTCACCCTACCCTTCCGTTTGTCCCAATGGATCGGTTTAATCTTGATCCCCGTGCTATGGTATCGCTTTGGTGGATACGTATAGATTTTGACGTCGGCAGTCCCATCCTGCCGCTTCTCGTAGGTCCAGAGAACAGCTTTCACACTCATCTTACTTCATTGCAATGTTCCTAGAAAAAATCTTAGAAAAACTAAGATAATCACAATCAACTAAAAGTTGATATAATTAATTTTAAAAACACTTTGTAGCACGGTTTTTCACAAGCACCTGATTGCCAGCTACATGATAAATCCCTGATAAATAGTTAGATAGTGGCCGACTGCTAGATTAGCAGGCCATTAACCCTGCCGGGGTCACTAGCTATTACAGAAAGCACTGATAATCAGTGCTTTCTTTGTTTGGGGTAGAAATAGCTTAGAAAACTTGGTCTTTTTTGACCTGCTCCTCTCTGCTCATCCTTTCAATTGGAGCAGCCAGCCTATCAAATGTAGCATTTTTTCGTGGGGACAGTTTCTCCTTCCTAGCAGATCGAGCGGGAGTGGAAATCGGAAAACAATTGCTTATAAAACAGATTGTCAGTAGGAAGGCTTAGAATTATTCAAGAACCCTACATATACTTTCTTCTCAATTCCTACCGCCTTCAATATTAGGTTTCAAACTGCAATCCTCCCCCGTGGTTTATTTAGACCAATTAGTTTTTGTCATATCACATGTAAACGGACCTAACAAGATAATCAATGCCAGTTAAAGAGTTCGTGACACACCCACTTATCATTAAAGTGAATTATATTTAATTTCAACATGCACCTAACAAAATTAAATGAAATTGCACGCCATTAAATAAATTCATATTTTATACCATCAATTAAATATGAATTTATGGAAGGAAGAGATACTCATGCCTCAGAAGCTACTCCTCTAAAATTCTCTTTTACAAAAGACTGTAGATGTGGTGGAAAACTAAGATCTCCACGAAAGGCTAGATGCAAAAGCCTCACTATAACTACCCCAATTAGAAGACCAGACTTAGCTATTTATAGCCAAAATCAGGAGCTGAATGAAGGGCGTATACCTGGTTGGGATAGCCCCGACATTACTACTTACTCTATACGGCCATTTAAGCTCAGACCGGAGACTATAGTGGTAATCAGAAATTTATCACAAACTGTGCCAGCGATTAATACTCTAGTACACTTTTTCACTTCCCCTTTTGGTATTGGCACTCGACGAGAACACAAACTCACGAAAATCGTAAATATACCTCCACAAGGTCAGGTTGAATTGTCTTTCCCTTTAGATTCAACGACTCTAAAGGGAGATCCAAAAATTGGTGCACACATTCAAATTGAGCATCCACATGACCAAAACCTAGAGAATAATGCAGGCTCTCAAGTTGCTTACGCGGGGTTTACTTCAGAATTTGAATCGCGGTCTAGGATTAATGTCCGAGTGCCTGTATATAACAACTCAAATTTTGCTCGTGAAATTAAGCTAAGCTTAATGCCAAGCGATGACGTATTCGCTGCTGCTGTTATGGGGCTCGGCCCCGGACTCGACCTATCCTCAATGTCCGCACAAGAACTAGCTGCCCTATCTGTTTATGCTCCACATGAGCAAAGATCTGTCAATCTTACTGCAAGTATCCCAGACCACCTTCATGGGACTCCTGATGCCTTTATTACAAGATCAGTTACCCTAGTGGGAAGACTTACTACCGGAGAGCTAGTTGGAGGAGTGACAATGGTAATCCATATTGATGACTGATGAAATTCTTAAAATTTAGATGATATGAATCTCTTGGTAAGACTAGCTCTATTTCTATCCAAATACACTAAACGTATTGGTATTTGTGGAAATGTAGGGCTGATTGCTGGTTCTATTGCTGGTTTAATACTAACGCTTTTAAACTTGGTAAATGGTGGGTTATTTTTGCCTCAGCAAGAGGCTTTGTTTGTTGCTCTAATACTCACTGGTTTTACCTGGTTGGTTATACTCTTCATACTGTACTTTTTTGTTAGAATGACACTCCAATCAACGGCTATCCCATCTCTTGTAAATTGCCTTCTGACTTGCATTGCGACCGTATTCATATCAAGTTATCTTAACGCGTTTTCATACTCTTGGCTTTTGGGAATAATCATAGGAGTTCTTGTAGGAATGTCATTGTGTCGTTTGAATTCAGCTTTTCAAAGAATTAAAAAGTAAAAGTTTTGAAACATGGCCTGCATAAGTAAAAGACCAGGATGTAGAAATCCAGAAGATTCTGTTCCAGATCCTTTAAGTAAAATTGGGGGTCTCATAGGTCTAGCCTCTTTGATTTCAGGTTTCATTGGATTTCTTCTCGATAAAGCGAGTGAAGTTCCTGAAATTGCCAAATTCTTAGGATTAGAAAGTGCTGGTGGTGTATTTTCGCCTGAAACATTAGCTGGAATATTTGTTGGAGTAGGTACAGCTATTGTAGTACTTGCAATAATTGTACTTTTTTATGCAAGCAGATGTGATTCAATAGAAAACTCACTAGAATGTGTGGCAGGCGTAGTGCATGAAATTGTTCAGGATTTTAGCAGTATAACAGAAGAAATATTTCCTTTTACTGCTATGCATGATAGGGTTGATATAATTGTAAAATCTAAATATTGGCAGGTAGTTGAATCAGGAAACCCCAAAAGAGTGTTTTGTACCGATGAAACTATTCCAAGAAGATCAGTAATCATGCGCTGTTACTATTATACAGATAGAGTTTGTAAGGCGGCTCGTGGAGCATTAGCGGGCGCAATCCTAGGAGCGTTTGGTGGGGCAGTTAATTCCATTTTAGCTGCTGCTGCAATTGGTTGCGCAGCCGGTCCTATTTTTTGTTTACTTGCTATTATTGTTGCAATGCTTATAGCTGCAACTGCTACATTAGTTGGAGCTTTTGTTGGTGGACAGATTGCTAAAGCTAGTAGTGATGATACCACGCCGACTAATGATGATAAAAGGGTAATATCTGTGGGAGACCTCATAAGTGTAACAGGTAATATGCTTATGTTAGATAATGATGAAGGGGCAAATGTTCTTTGGTGGGTCAAGTCTACCTCCCCCTGCGGTAAAGTGCCAGATTCTACTCCGAATAATCCATTTAGCTATTGTGAAATAGACGACATATTCGAAATGGATGAGTGTCCTAACCTAATCGAGTAAGCATGTTTGGAACCTACTGGAAATGCTCCCTTTCTGCGAAAAGATAATAGCAAGACGTTCATCTATATAATATATGGCGGCCTATGGTGAGGCCCGGAACTTGAAGTAGCAAGGTTCTTTGGTAAATCAAGACACGACTACGGAAGTTTTAAGATAGGATTGACAGTTTACAGTGCTCCTTAATAGATTATCAAGGCAAATTAAGTGATCATGATTTATACGTGTGGGTAAGTATCGAGGAGCTAAATGAGTTTAAGTTAGCTCCGGCTGACATCCCTCTGGCCAAAATGATTAATGGTATAGTATGATGGCTACTTAAGAGAGAGAAGATCAAATGGTAGTGTATCAGATCTAAGGCTCACCGTTCAAGATTGAATTGCAAGCAAAAGAGCTGAAAGATCGGAACTAAGAAACTCTATAGATGGTTATTTCCACATGATGAAAGTCAACAACTATGAGTCAGCAAACTAGCAAGAGAACTAGGTTCTGGTCATAAAATATTGGCGGAGATAATTCGCAACACAATTTTCACTCAAAACAAAAACACATGACGGGGCTCCAGGAAATGGTGTTTATAGGTGAGATTGTACTGCAAGCAAAGATTGCGGAGCGGGCCGCTGAACGATTGGAGGCTGATAAGAATAACTTTGATGATATCGAAGTTTGGAGTTCGATTCAATCGATTCTCGTTGCTGCAGCGAATGTCTCAAAGATTCTTTGGCCATCGAAAAAATATCGAAGTCGCGGCGAAAACCTGCGAAAACGACTAAATATAAAAGAGGACAATATTCTCTCTGACCGCAATTTTCGTAATCACTTCGAGCACTACGATGAGAGAATTGAGAAGTGGTTTAACACTCAGTCCTCGGCGGTCTATACTGATTTAGCAATGAATCCATCCCTGTACACCTTAGGAGCTATGCCTACCAATATTAACAGAGGATATAATTCATTTAATAATACCTTGATTTTTCGCGGAGAATCGCTGGATTTGGAAGCAATCCTGAATGCTCTGAAAGAAGTAAGGGCCAGGTGTAGTGAATATGGACTAACTTAATTAGATATAGAATTTAGCATCTAAATGAACGATATCAAAAATTTGAAAGGTTAGTCAAGTCTACCTCCCACCACCACAACAGAACCACAAATACACCAACAACTAACCAATTGCCAGTCAGTTACCGCAGCACCGAGGAATTTCATAGAAATTGCTATTCAGGTTGATTGTTATCCCTGCTACCCTCTTCTTCCTCACATTCCAATCGCAACAGCCATGTTATTAAGCGCCACAGCTTTAGTTCTTGGGGATGCGCGTCGTTGTTGCCGGGCTGAGAGCTGCCCGGATCAACTTTCTGTTTTCCCATAGCGCTAGGTTTCGTTCAAGGGAAAACAATATACAACAAAATGTTTTATTAAAACAAAAAACAAACATAGGTGCACCAGGGTTTCCGAAAAACTCTATTTGAATTTATTAGCGTTCATAGCTTGTGCTCCGACATAAAATAGCGTCTGACCTCAAGCGGTAACAAATGCACTACATGAAACCAGCATGTACATAGCATCCTCTTGGTCTAAGGTTGATTCTTCCATGATAGCGTGCCTGTTCCCATCACCATCGCCCGAGTAGCCATAAATTTTAAGAAAACCCTGTTTCAGTGCTCCGTGAATTGGCAGTGTTTCTGAAAGCTTTTTCATGGCTTTTCCTAAAGATGTTACCCCTCCTCCCCCCGCAACAACCTCATCGCCCCACTCACAATTTTATTGCAATCCTTATCCACCTCCTCCGTTGTACGGGTGCCTAAGCCCCCATCTCTCAATACGGCAGAATGCCGCCGCTGAAGAATCAGAATACTACTCTGCAACTCCCCCTGGCTACATTCAAAAGCCAGTTGTAAGGCCTCTTTTAGTTTATCCTCGGCAATGAGATCTATGACTTCGCTGCGCCAGCTCTCCTTGGACTTGGTTTCTTCCGCCGGCTCCGCGTATACCTCTGTCTCATGCCGAACTTTAGGGGCGTCCTTGAGTCGTATATCTGGTTCTTCTCTTAGGCACCATTTCAATTGCTGCCATTCCGTTTGTAAGCTACCGTCGATAGCACGAGCTTTCTTCGCTTCTTTGGTGACGCAGTCCGCAATTTCATCTTTCTCAAAAAAGGTAGTGCCATCACTACTGGCCTGCAAAGTAAAGTAGCTATCGCCGATCAAAATTTCATTCAATACATTCCGGAAAGTCTGCAAGATCGTTTCTCGATTACGCCCGTTTGCGGCGATCTGGATAAAGCGATCTTCTTGCCCGTAGTGCACCGTGAGCAGAGCCGTAGTGTCCCGCCATTTCAATAGCAAGCCGTCTTGCCACAGGTATTCCAGGTCAACATGGTCCGATATGCGTTTGACCAGTTGCCGAAAGATATCCTTGTGCAAGAAGTATTCGTTCTTATACCGCTGATAAATGACCTCCTGCAATAAGCACTGCCTCCAATAACCGGCCGCCGCCTTCGGCATCTCCTTAGGTAGGAAATGGAACAGAACATATACATCTTGCCCGTGTTCCTTAGCATTCGTTTTGAAGCAAATACCTGCACGCAGCATGATCTTCAAAAAGAGATCGCGCTGTGCTTGGGTGTACCCTTGTCTTTTGAACGGCAATTGAAAAGGAATAAACTGACCATTCTTACTCCCTAGCTGCTGCTGGAACGCCCAAATGGGTTCCTCTATGTCCGTGAGATTGTCAGGATTGGTATTGGGTCTAAACCGACGGAGAATCGTATAAATGGCATCCAAGGCCCACTGCTGATCCAGGATAACTTGCTCTGGAAACAATTCCTTGTCGTACATAAGAATGCCCAATCGGTCCAGATAGGTCAGCAATGCCTCCTCGGAGCCTGCACGTACCCCATGTAGACGGCAAAGTCGATTGAAGGCCTGTACGGCTATTTCTTTTTTCTTTTGGCTAGCTTGCAGATGGGTAACGAAAGCCTCCCTGACTTTCCACCACGAAGTGGGAATCTTCATTTTGTAGGAAGGTAATTCTCGAACAGATCGAATGATAGCGTCTGGAAGCTCATGAAACCGTCGGCCGGTCTTTGCACTCAACCGCAGCGGCTGATCAATCTGTACGCCCTCCGGGATATGCCCTTTGAGATCGATTTCCAGGGCATCATTTTCATCGACCTTATTCTGCACAAGAAGCAATGTAGCATCTGGTGCAGAAGACTTAATGTCACTTATCCAGTAAGAGATTGGGCGATTTAGGTCACGGTCTTTCGTGATCGGATCGGTTTGGATAGAAGAAACTACAGTTGCTTCATCAAACACTAACAAACAAATACTCCGGTCCTTTAAGAAGACCCGATGCATCTGATGGTATATGTCCTGCCCCCCAAAGTCCCAGATCACCAACTGTATATCCTGACCTAATTGCTGATCTTGGGGCAACACCTGTATCTGGACCCCATCCGTGCTACCAGGTGTGTCATGAAATTCTCCAGTCATTAACCGGCGAGTAATCACTGTTTTGCCAACGGTCCCATTACCGCATACCTGTAACTTAAACAGGCGGTTGTCGTGTGCCCCCTGCTCTAAGTTCTGCTGCCATGAACGGAAGAAGGAAACTACCTCTGCACTTGGAATAATGGTGCCTGCCAGTTCTGCCGGGAAGGTCTCAAGTGGATTCCCTCCAATGCTAAGGGATTTCAGGTTTTTGAGTTCTATACAAATGGCCGCATGCCTTAAGCAGTTTGCAAATAGGTTTAGTGCCTCCAAATTTGGAACTTTTAGCAAGCCGGACAGATCGCTTAGCTGATTATTCTGAACATACAACTCTCGCAATTCTGGGGTATGGGCTAAGCCGGACAGATCGCTTAGCTGATTATATCCAACATTCAACTCTCGCAATTCTGGTGTATGAGCTAATCCGGACAGATCGCTTAGCTGATTAAGCCGAACATCCAACTTTCGCAATTCTGGGGTATGGGATAAGCCGGACAGATCGCTTAGCTGATTATTCCATGCTATCAACTTTCGCAATTCTGGGGTATGGGATAAGCCGGACAGATCGCTTAGCTGATTAGATCCAACATTCAACTCTCGCAATTCTGTGGTATGGGATAATCCGGACAGATCACTTAGCTCGTTACCTCCAACATCCAACTCTCGCAATTCTGGGGTATGGGATAAGCCGGACAGATCGCTTAGCTGATTAGATCCAACATTCAACTCTCGCAATTCTGGGGTATGCGCTAAGCCGGACAGGTCGCTTAGCTGATTACTCTGAACATTCAACTCTCGCAATTCTGGTGTATGCGCTAAGCCGGACAGGTCGCTTAGCTGATTACTCTGAACATTCAACTCTCGCAATTCTGGTGTATGGGATAATCCGGACAGGTCGCTTAGCTGATTACTCTGAACATTCAACTCTCGCAATTCTGGTGTATGGGATAATCCGGACAGATCACTTAGCTCGTTACCTCCAACATCCAACTCTCGCAATTCTGGGGTATGGGATAAGCCGGACAGATCGCTTAGCTGATTATTATGAACATTCAACTCTCGCAATTCTGGTGTATGCGCTAAGCCGGACAGGTCGCTTAGCTGATTAGATCCAACATCCAACTCTCGCAATTCTGGTGTATGCGCTAAGCCGGACAGGTCGCTTAGCTGATTAGATCCAACATCCAACTCTCGCAATTCTAGTGTATGTGCTAAGCCGGACAGGCCGCTTAGCTGATTATCCCTAACATTCAACTGTCGCAATTCTGGGGTATGAGCTAAGCCGGACAGATCGCTTAGCTGATTATCCCATGCTATCAACTCTCGCAATTCTGGGGTATGGGATAAGCCGGACAGATCGCTTAGCTGATTATACCTAACATTCAACTCTCGCAATTCTGGGGTATGGGATAATCCGGACAGATCGCTTAGCTGATTATATCCAACATTCAACTCTCGCAATTCTGGGGTATGGGATAATCCGGACAGGTCGCTTAGCTGATTACCTCCAACATTCAACTCTCGCAATTCTGGGGTATGGGATAAGCCGGACAGATCGCTTAGCTGATTATTATGAACATTCAACTGTCGCAATTCTGGGGTATGGGATAAGCCGGACAGATCGCTTAGCTGATTATTCCATGCTATCAACTCTCGCAATTCTGGGGTATGGGATAAGCCGGACAGATCGCTTAGCTGATTACTCTGAACATTCAACTCTCGCAATTCTGGGGTATGGGATAAGCCGGACAGATCGCTTAGCTGATTAGATCCAACATTCAACTCTCGCAATTCTGGGGTATGGGATAAGCCGGACAGATCGCTTAGCTGATTATATCCAACATTCAACTTTCGCAATTCTGGGGTATGGGATAAGCCGGACAGATCGCTTAGCTGATTAGATCCAACATTCAACTCTCGCAATTCTGGGGTATGGGATAAGCCGGACAGATCGCTTAGCTGATTACCTCCAACATTCAACTCTCGCAATTCTGGGGTATGGGATAAGCCGGACAGGTCGCTTAGCTGATTACCTCCAACATTCAACTCTCGCAATTCTGGGGTATGGGATAATCCGGACAGGTCGCTTAGCTGATTACCTCCAACATTCAACTCTCGCAATTCTGGGGTATGGGATAAGCCGGACAGATCGCTTAGCTGATTATTCCATGCTATCAACTCTCGCAATTCTGGGGTATGGGATAAGCCGGACAGATCGCTTAGCTGATTAGATCCAATATCCAACTCCCTCAACCACCCACACTCCCCCAACTCCTCCGGAATCACCCACAGCCCCAACCCACTCAAATCCAAGGCCTCCGCCTTCGTCTCCTTACACCAGGCGATGCGTTCATTAACATCCAAATACTTGAAATCCAGTTTATCCATGCTGAAAAGCATTAACCGTAGGTTGACAAATGCGGGCGTACACACCTGGCCAAACCTCACTTAAATGAAAGGCCTCCCAAATCCGAGAAACCACCAACTTATCATTGTCCTTAAGCACTCAAATGGGGACTAGAGCGCTAACTACTAGAACAGTAGCTTTCTATACTTCCTTTTATTCAATACCCATATCCCGCGCCTCATTCGGGTCTACATCCTTCAATTTCCGCTCCAATTCATTGACGCGTTTCTCCAGGAGATCATTCAAACGCGTAATGTATTTGATCTCTCGATCCTGTACTTGCTGACCACTCAGGTCACCCTCTTCCCGATTGTATTCAGTCAACCACATGGCACCCTCTCCGAGGAGTAACCAGCGAAGGTTGAGGTTGGGAAGAGCATCGATAATTTTCGTTACCACTTCCGATTTAATATCGCTGTTGCGATTGATAGATGTTCGCAAAGAGTTGACGTTTAAGCCACACTTCTCCGCAAATTTTTTGATCCCCCCAAATTCTTTGGAAAGCACTTGAATGCGCTCAATTACAGTCACTTGCAATGCTTTGATACCACTTTGTTGCACTCAAACGAAAGTTAAACTTCCAATTGAGTCTTGTTTTGCATTCATTTGAATGCTATATTTGTTTCAAATGAGTTGCACCTTTTGTAAAAGAAGTGCAGAAGCAAAATACAAAAATATCCAACATGCGAACTCAATTCTGGGAGTACATACGAAGCACCATCGCCGTCCAGGACTGGGACAACCTCACTACCCTATTGCAATGCTCCCCGCACCGATTGACGAAACTCAAAAAAGGTAACCAGGACTTTAGCATCGCTGAGATCGAGTCCTTGGCCCAACTCACCGGCAATGATCCGGTCGCACTGGCCGAACGCTTCGAGCTCGGCTATACCACCAACTCTATTGCCGACATGCAGGCCTTCGCCAGTCGGCACGGACAAACCTTTCACGTACAAGTAAACGCCGCCTAAAATGGAAGGAATCGCAATGCCAACTCAATTAATGAAGCAATTGGTCAAGGAGATCCGCCGCCTCAATGAAAACATGGAGGCACAGAATCGACCAGAACCCGAATTCGTCGGCGCAGATGACGCTGCCCGTTTAGTGGGGCTAAAGGTCACCCGCAGCGGCTACCACCGCAATCGCCTGACGGCTGCCTACAAGCGAGGCCTCATGCCCCGCTCTATCCCTGGCCGCCCCTTCATGTTTCACCGCGAAGAAATGATTGAACTCGGCCGCAAACGTGCGGCGGGTGAGGTCGTGCTATAAGTCAATTTTTTTCATGGGATAATGATTTGTTAATCGGGCCCGGCTTCGGTCGGGCACTTTTCCCATGAGGCAAGAATAAGAGAGTATTCAGTAAGTATTTCAGCCCCGGCAATCGTCGGGGCCTTTCATCAAAAACCAAAGAAAATGGACATGAAGAGTGTAATGGATAGCCTGAGTATTGACCAGCTGGATGCGCTGGATCGTGTGGCCAAGCTACTGAAGGATCTGAATGTGGATACCATGACCATCATGCCGTCCAACGGTTTGTGCAGCTTGACGGGAATCTGTGGCAAAGGCACCGTTACCGCCAGTGCCTTTTCCTTTGCAGAAGCCGTACAAGCCTACTCACAGCGCTATACCGAAAAGCTGGACGCGATTGGCGATCGCCAGCTAAAGACAGGACCAGCAAACGCAGCCTAGTTGCAGCGATTGCCGTGAGAACGGGGGCGGGGACCGTCCCCGTCTCTAGCTCCCGGCACAAAAAAAGGGGCGCCTTTCGGCCACCCCACAACATAATCGAAATATCTTGAACATGTGCGTACATATACGATTGCACAAGTATAAGTCTCGTTCAAAAATACTTGATTTTGTGGACAGTTACAACAATTCGTTGCCGCTGACCACTACCGGGCGCAAAGCCTATGGACAATTCCTGCGCCAGCAGCACGTCCACCTGATCGAGCATCTGCTAGAGCTCTACTACCTCGAATTGAAGCGCAGCCGTGTTCATGGCCAGGGACCGGAATTCGGCGAACGCCTCCCCAGCTTCCGCACCAATAACATACAATTGGCACAGCGACTCAATTGCTGTGAGCGTACCATACGCGGCCTCAGGGCGCGCTTAAAGGAAGCCAAGGTCATCGAGGCCGAATGCTGGCACGGCTCCAACAGCAGCTACGAGATATGGCTCAATCCGGATCTGCTCTACATGAGCGCAGCGGAGACCCAAAGCGAGAACGCTGCCGAGTTTTTTGCGCGCCCCGACGGCCGCCCAGCAAGCCGCTCCTTACAAACTTTGCCGCATACAGTAACCAGTTTACCAGTACTGGATACCAATCCATTAAATAAATTAAGCGGCGCGCCTTTTACACCTACTACTGATAATCAGTCAGTTACGGATAAGCAAGCGGTGGAAAACTCCGATTCGGTAGTGGATAACGCTGAAGCGCCGGTGGAAAACCCGCATGGGGCAGCAGACGGGATACCAGAAACAGGATACCGGACCAGCATACGCAAAACCAAGGATACCAGCCCCCCCGAGTTGCGCGCCGCCCCCCCGCAAAATTCTCCAGATACCCTGGCAGAAGTCACCGCAGGCCTGGAGCACAGCGAGCAGCTACAGCTCGAACGCCTGGTGCAACGCATGTGGGCCACTGCTCGCAACCTGCTGTATGCTGACTGGTGGCTGGCGGATAGCGAAGTGGAGCGTGCGCGGGCTCGCCTAGCTGAGTACTTGCGCTATGCCCCGCCACGCAACTGGAAAGCCGGTGCCTCGGAAGTGATGGAACGCATTGCCCTGGTGCGCAAGTGGATCGATCGCCACTACCCCGATGGGGACTACCGCATGAACCTGCCCGCCAACTACTTTGATGTGCGCAACAGCACCCGCGCCGGTTTCATCCGGACCAAGCAGTGGTTTCGGGAGCACAAAGCCTCTCAGCGCGCCATACACGATGCCGTACAGGTCACCAAGGCCGTGAAAGAATACCTCCGCAGTTTAGAATCCGGCGCGCCCTACGGTCCGGCAGAAGCCTACCGCCGGATCAGTCAACGACTCAACAAACGGGATGCCCGCCTATTGCAGGAGTTCCACGCAAAGATCAGCGAACATGAGCAGCAAGCAACAGCCGCGGCCTAAGCGCCGCAAGGGAGGCCGTACCGGTGAGAAGCGGGGAGCCTGGAAGATCCGCGTGTGGTTCATCGAGCATCGCCTACCCACGGCCTGGACCGCCTTCAGCAGCCAACGGCAGGACCGCAACAACAACGCCTTTGTGCGCAACATGAAGCAACGGATCGAGCCGGGAGGGATTTGGCACGGCAAAGTCAACCACGTCACCCTCTACCACAATACAGAACCCATTGTCGAATACACCGACTGGAATCGGGAGTGGAAACCTCCTGCGAACTAATTACAGCCGCCGGTCTTTCCCTCGATATTCAAACGGAGAAACCAGGACTACGGGAAGCTACACGGATCGGCGGCATTTTTATCCAACTTTCAAAATGCCAGGACATGAGTACATTGCAAAACTCCAAAAATTGGCCAGAACACCAGAAGCAGGAATACTTCCTCGGCCGAGTGCGGCAAGTGACCGTCTTCATCGGGGCCATTGGCACACTTATCGGCCTCTTTCTCATCGGCAATCTAGTGGCCGACATGCTGGAGGCCTCCCCTACTGCCCGCTTCATCCTTCGTTTCTTATTAGTGGTCGGCGGCCTCGCCGGGATCGACCTGGTTGCGGCCAACAGCCTTAGCGCCGCCAGCAATCCCAACAACAACCGCCGCTCGGTATGGGTACTGGCCGGCTCGGCCTTGCTTCTTAGCCTATCGCTCAGCCTCGCTTCTAACTTCTTCGTCTCTACCGAAGCCAGTGGCGATACCTACCTCGATGATCACAATGAAGTGATCGAGCGCGGCTTGCAGCAGGATAGCCTCAACAAGGCCCAGGCCGTTCAGATGCTGGAGGAAGCTGAAGCACAGGAAACGCAGAAAATCCGTGAAGCGCAGGCCGAGAAGCGACAACTGATTGCTGCTGCGGTGTCCAGCACGAACAGCAGTAGCTACCGCCGCGATTATGAAGCTGCCCGGCACAATCCCCGCCATTGGTTCTGGACCTGTCAGGGTGGCCACGGTTGCCCAAGCAAATACCGCGCTTATCGCAACCGCATCAAAGCGGCCGAGGCGGAAGGTGATCGCCTCATCGCTGAAGCTCGCAGTCATGCCGAATCGGTACAGGCGCTGGCCGCCCCTCTCCTAGCCTATCAGGTGCAAAACGATTCTTCGCTCAATCGTGCCGGTGCCAACTACATCGGCCTGGAGCAGCTACGCATCAACAAGGGCAAGACCATCAACTGGATACTCTTTATCGTGACCGTGGGTGCCATGATCTTATCGGTACTCATTACGCTGGAACTAAAGAGCCATCGCAAGCAGCACGGCCAGCACTACGACGATGATTTCATCGGCCCCTTCATCATCTTCTTCGACCTGTTGGCTTTCATCGGCAGCGTCTTGGCCGACATCGCCTACAACCTGTTGGTTCGCCCCTGGAACTACCTCCAACAAGGCGGCTGGGTGCTCCATTACACCGCTGTTGGAAGTCGTGGGGTTCTTGTTGATAGCGAACCCAACAATTCCAACAGAACCAACAACCAACAAGCCAACAACTCGAAAACCAACAACCCAACAGATTCATCCCAACAGGAAGGACCAAAACCAACAACTCCAAACCAACAGGCTAAACCAACAGCCGAAAACCAACAACTTCCCGCACCAACAAAACCCAACAATTGCAATGGCCCGCGCTGTACCAACAAGCGCCGGGCCGTGGATGTCGACGATAAATTTATCGAGCTCTACCGCCTCCAATGGAAACGGCAGTTTACGAGTAAGACGGAAGCCGCCAGAGAACGGAATAGGATAGAGGCAGCCGAGAAGGAACAGGTACTACGCGATCTCGGTGCGACGATTAGCAAGGATCAAGAGAACATCTTGGTGCATGTGGTGATGCCGAAGGTGTAGGGGGTAAAATGTATTTGCAACCGAGCCAATTTCCCGCCGCGCGCCTCTGACTCCTAAAGGAGAATCCGCCCGCGGGAGGGTCCCTTTAGGGATCAAGGGCGCGGGGGGCAAAAACCTAATCATGAAAACAACACTCAAACTAACTTTTCAAGAACTACAAGCCCTTCATTATTTCCTCTCTGAAATCATCACCCGCGCAGGGCGCGACCATTCTACCAGCCTTTATGTTCAACTACAGCTGGAGCTACTGGGCGAACTGTTGGTAGATAAGGTCCACCCCAAATCATTAGTAGATACGGGGAAGCCGATCCGGTTGAAATTGAAGCGCTCGCAAGTGATCGCTTACCAGCTGGCGGTGATGCAGGGATGGGCCGGCTTTTGTGCAGATGTGTATACGCAGAATGTGATTCGTCGGATATCGATGGAGGGATTGCCGCGGGTAGTGATATCCAATGCCAAGCAGCTTAAGGTGCCGGATGGGTGGAAGCCATAAACCTTATCACTCTAACAGTAGAAAACTTCAACTAAGGTGACATTTTGTGAAATAGAAACTCCTATCTTAAGGTTTCTAAGACAGGAATTTTAGCTCTCACAGATGCATAATCGAAACACCATAATCCTATTAATCGGCGCTCTGCTGTTCGTCCTCACTTTTGTGTTGGGTATTGGTCAGGACTATCTGGCCGGGCTTATCCCTCCCGAATGGGAAGAGCAAAGTTGGTGGGGCCTGAGCTTCCAAGCCTTGGTATGGATCATCCTCATCGGTGTAGCGGTTCTCATAGGGGCGCTATTCCTTCTCCAGCGAACCCTTCAGCAAAAAGAAGAGCAAGGGCAGACCGAGGAAGACCAAGCCACCGACAGGCGCACACTGCTGGAAGGCACCATGCTGCGCTATGAACGAAGGAGAAAAGCGAAGCTAAACCACGACCTCACCTTCGAGCTCGACCTAACCCTCAAGTACCGGAAGATCCAAACCGCCGACCCCGTGCACCGGAAATTCCTGATCAAACCGGAAAGCACCGGCATTGCCGACTACGAGCAATTGTTCACCACCTTCAACCAAGACATCAAACGCTTGCTGATCCTGGGCAGTCCTGGCTCGGGCAAGACTCTTCTGCTGATCCGGCTGGCGCAGTATCTGCTGACCAAAGCGAAGGAAGACCCGCAGCACCCCATCCCCGTCATCATCAACCTGGCCGCCTGGCGATCCAGCGAAAGCAGCTTCGCCGACTGGATGGGAAAACAGCTTCCCTTCTCGGCGGGGGAAGGCGGCATTTCCAAGGAATATGCCCGCATGTTGATGACCAACTACCAAATACTCCCCCTGTTGGATGGATTGGATGAAATTCCGGAAAACCACAGGACCAGTGCCTTAACTGCCCTTGATGAGTATTTACGAGAGCGAAAAAATCGGATTGGCAAAGGACTAGACTATCCAGAAGTAGTGATCTGCTCCCGAACCACCGAGTACGACGCAATAGAAGAGAGTGTTACGCCAGTTTATGCCACCATTGAAATTCAGCACTTAACACAGCGGGCGGTTCGGGAATCGCTTGAGCTATTAGAATCGCAGAAAAACGCAGCCGCTGCATCCTTATTGGTAGCATTCAATAGCTACCAAGGATTACGCCAAGCCCTGGACACAGCTTTCTTCGTCCACACCGCTCTTTCGCTTTTTGCTTTCACTGACATAAACCGAGAGAGCTTAACTTCCCTTAGTTCTCCGGAAAAAATCCAGGAGGAATTGATAAAGCTGTACATCGATCATGAATTAGCGGTATTGACTGAAAAAGGAAACTACCCAACGGCCAAACCTCTTCGGTGGATGAGTTGGCTAGCACATCGGTTGGCAGGAAGTCGGAAAGGAGTCACTTTTGAGTTAGCTGATTTACAGCCTTTCTGGTTGGGGGCAAAGAAGATTGATATAATTTTTTATTGGCTGGTCTTAGGGCTGGTCGTCGGGCTGGTCTACGGGCTGGTCTACGGGCTGGTCTTCGGGGAGGTCTATGGCCCGGTCGTCGGGCTGGTCTTGGGGCTGGTCTTCGGGCTGGTCTTCGGGCTGGTCTTCGGGCTGGCTTTAGAGCTGAATACTATTACCTACGAAGATATTGTTAGTTTTAACTGGCGTCATTTTAACTCTTTAGTATTGATCAAATCAATAGTCGTCGGGCTGGTCGTCGGGCTGGTCGTCGGGCTGGTCGTCGGGCTGGTCTTGGGGCTGGTCGTCGGGCTGGTCATTGGGCTGGTCTTCGGGCTGATCTTCGGGCTGGTCATCGGGCTGGAAATTGAGACCCGTTTCCCAAAAATCGTGGGACCATTTCAACGAGTCAAAAGCGGTTTATTTAAATATACGGTCCCCTATGCCGTAGTGATATTGATTGTTTCAATATTAATTAAATCCCAGTCATTTAGTCCTGAATTTGGAGGTTTTTTAGACTCTAATTCCTATGTGCACTTAGGAGCGATTTGTTTGCTAATGAGTTTGGCATTATCGGTTTTAGTAAGTAACTTTTTCCGGTTTTCCATTCTCTACATATCGCTAAAATTCCGTGACTTCATCCCAATGCTTTATGTACGTTTTTTGAACCTGGCTGCTCAGCACACAGGCCTAATCGAGCGAGATGGCGGTCAATGGCGCTTCCGACATCAGTATATTCAAGATGCCTTGGCGAAGGAGTGGGAGGAATCGCTGAAATGAGGTTTGAAACGCTACTTTAGGCGATGCTGTAATTATTGTAGACCCATATTTCAACATTGCATGAATGAAAATCAGAAAATTTCGCACAAGAATATCCTGCTATACATATGGCTACCTATTTCCTTCATACTGACTGCCAGTGACTTAATCAACATAGTTGAAACAATCAACGAAGACCTCATCAAGTGGGTCAGCTTCTTTCAATTGTGGTTTGCTTGGATTGCTGACTTACGGGACTTCCTTGTTCGTCCGTTTTCATGGCTATTTAAGTTCCTGTTCAATTTTGAACTACCTACAGTAGTTCGGTTCTATATCTTCTTGTCGGGGCTAGTATTTTCCTCATTCTGGATCATATTTCCTGCTGAGAAAGGTTCATGGATTCGCCAGGTATTAATCCTTACCGCTATTTCACTTACATGGCCAATATGGCCTCTCTCCATTCTTGTTGGCCCCGAAAATGATTTTCAGGCAATGATTTCGGAAAGTATAACATTTATGGTCGTAGCTCCATTTATACTAGTAGTTACACTTACTCTAATTTTTGCCATCTTGAATTTTGCGATCATACACAATGTATTTTGGCATATCCTCGTAGTGGTCATAATAATAATTGTGCTGCTGATATTAAAGGTTAGACAGTTCCTCTTTAGAACAGGAGAGGAAAAATAGATGCTCGACAAGAAATTCTATACTCTTATGAATTATCGGATCGAGCGATCTGTCAAACAAAACAAATTAACAAAACCCCTATCTTTACCACAGTTTCTCCATATCTACTTACATAGATAGCCATCGGCTATGCATTTGCCATGTATTTGCTATGGATAGACCAGCCATCCGCACGATTAACAAAAAGGATCTCTGCATCATTTTTGGCCTAGTGAGCCCTTCCGGCCGCACCATCTACTACCGAAAGCTCATTCAGCACTACTTCACCAGGGAGGTATTGGATAAAATCGGTTTAGAGCCGGAAGAATACGCTGACTTGCGAGGGGGCAAGCCCTTCTCCTACGAGCAAACGCGCACCATTATCGAGGTATTCAACATTTCCGAAGACGAATTGGAGGCCATTTCTAGTCCGAAAGCTGCTTGATAGTGGTCGGAAACTGGTTTTTGGTCAAAGCTGCCCGCTAGATTGCCACTCACTTCAAGTTGCAATGTACCACCGGAGGCCTTCGGGCCTCTACTTTTAGCTCTTGACCCATGGCCAAACAAACGGATAGCGTTCTACGATTTGCCGGCATTCTTGCCTTGGGGTACTTCCTGCTAAACAGTGTGGGTAATGCCATTGCCAATCGAATTTCCATAGGACGGCCACTCTTGCGGGTCAATCGCATTAGCGGCCTTGGGGTAGAAGTCACCCTCATCCTTCCCGTAGTCAACTCCACGCCCGTATCCGCGCCCATCGATGGGCTTTCAGGTAACATCATATACGGCAATCAAGTCTTGAGTCAGGTTGTCCTCAATCGCTCCTTGACCATTACGGCCAATAATTCCACAGATCTAACCTTCAATGCCTCGCTGGATTTTGCTCAATTGGGTACCAGTGTGGTGAATATCATCGATAGTGGTGAATGGCTTCAGAGCTTGCGCTTCAAAGGCCAGGCAGTCAGTAAGGGCGTCGTATTCCCATTTGACAGAGCCTTTCAAATCGGTTTCGCATGAAGCGCTTAATCGCCATAGCGAAACGCCACATCAAGCCGAGCAGCGGCAAAGTACAGGTGGTTCATCGTCAGGCTGACGTGCAGGACATTATTGATACCATCCTACGCGCTGACGGCATGAGTACGCAGTTCACCCGCCGCTTTGCGCCTTTCCTCAAGGGCACCAATGACTACCAGACGCTAAAGAACATTTGGTCTTTTGTTCGTCGCTATATCCGCTACGAAAAAGACCGTGCCGGGAATGAGGTGGTCAAATCACCGGGCCGCACCTGGGAAGATCGCTTTGCCGATTGCAAAAGCATGTCGGTCATGGTAGGTAGTCTACTCAAGAACTTATCGTACCGCTACTACTACAAAGTCGCCTTTTACAATCCTGACAATCCGGAGCAGGGGCACATCTATCCAATCGCCATTCTACCGGGCGGGCAAGAAGTAGTGCTCGACGCCGTACATCACACCTTCGACGAAGAGGTATCCTTCTGGCGGGCCGACAAATATGATCCGGCTACTGGTGAGAAGCGGGAAGATGTTGCCGCTGTGGCCGGTATAGGGGCAAGCTCCTGGATGCCGCTGGCTATGATAGCGGGAGGCTTGGCCTATGCTTATTTCTGTAACAAACGAGCTAATGACCAAAGTAAGCTACATACACGGTGTACAGGATAGCTCAGCTACTCCTAAAGGGCAAGCGCAACGCCGCTTCATCGACTTCCGCGACATGACGGACGGTGAGCTGCGCCTATCCCTGATTGCCGAGCAGTTCAACATCATGGCCGAGTACTACGGCAAGGATGAGTATCGAGCAGCCGAGCAACGTGTATTGGCAGCTATAAAGTCAGGTATTCACGGCCACCGGTCGATAGGGATGATTCCGGGCCCGTTAGGTCAGGCCATTGCGAAGGAGATCAACCGCGCCAAGCGCATGACGCGCCCGGCTGCCGGTGTTCGCTTACAGCGCGATATGAAGTCAGGTATTGGCGCGCCGCTTATTCCGCTGGAAGATTGTGACGAATTACTGGAGTGGGACGAAGATCGTTACACCGGTCAGCCGATTCAGGTGCAGACCGCAGAGAGCCGCGCCTGCGAAGAACGCAATGATAATGTGCGTTTGCTCAATCAGCATTTGGAGCCCAGCGCACATCATCTGCTATATGAGTACCTGGGAGGCACCGATAACGCGACGGTTATCGCTAAGCGTGTGCTACACCGCAACGCTATTTCCAAGTTAGCTGATCTAACCAAGCTCGATCGGTCTAACATGCGGCTCTGGTTGCGTAACGGAGTACTCCGTAATAATGTGGAGCACGGCGCACCGCCGATGCAACCTGAAGCAATCATCCAGCTACTGAAAGAAGACGGACAAAGCCGAGTAAGCGGCTTGCAGGTGATCGCGGCCATTATCGGCGCGGTAGCCGCTGCCATTGCCGCCACGACACAATTAGTGCAAAGCCTGCAAGCACAAAAGCGGCAGGAACTACTGCTGTCGGCTCAGGGAATTGGTACCCCCACCTTCGGCCCGGAACAAGCAGACTGGGACTTCGGGACAGGAACGGGTACACCACCTGGCACTCAGGCGACCAATCTTTTCCAAGGAGATATGACCCCACTGCTTTTGGGCGGTGCGGCTTTATTACTGCTTAAATAAGACAGGTATGAACTACCGACGAAGAATAACACTGGCTCAACGCCGCCGGAACGAAGAAGTTGCCGCGCAAGCAGCAACCATCACGCCTCGGGCAGAGGCCATCCTGGCTGAATACGGCTACCGGGAGATTCCTGAAGGCCTGGTAGGTAGCGGTCAGAATGGAAGAATAATCAAAGCTGATGCAGTCGATTGGGTCGTTCGATACGGCGCTCCTCCTGCTTCTAGCGATGAAGAAGAATAATTGTTAAACCAAAATACTTGACGAATGGCAACGACCAAACGTAAGCCACGCCGCCGGAGACGCTCCGCGGTCAGTGGCACGCCGAAGAAATCTCGCGTATTTAACGGCAAGCGCTATACCCATAAAGGTTGTAGCACCACCAAAACCGGAGCAAAGAAGACAGCGGCCGCACTGCGTGCACGGGGCAAGAACGCCCGTGTGGTGAAAGTGGGCAGTCGTCATTGCGTCTATTCCCGCGGCTAGGCCCGGGCATTCATTCATCATTCTCAAATCGCACATTATGTCATGTTGTGCAGCCTGCGCCGGCCGCAGGAGTAAACCAAAAGTCTCAGGTATGAAGACCAAGCAAATTGTGCCCGTAGTGAAAAAGGGCGCTGGTGTTGCGGCTGGACTAGTCGCCGCCAATGTGATTACGAACCTCCCTTTTGCACAGAGCAATCCGATCCTTCGGATCATTCTGCCCATCGGGGGTGCTATCGCTGTCAAAGCCTTCATGGGCAAGGGCGGTGATGCTATCGCTCTCGGGATGGCTGCTCAGGGTGTAACCCAGGGAGTCCGAACCTATCTACCAGGTGTAGCAAACTCTGTCGGCATAGCCGGTACTAGTTTCTACAAGAGTACCTACCTGCCGGGTGTATCCGGCGGCAGTGATATCGTATTTGACTAATCCCCGTGAATGGATTTTGGTGGGCATTGCATCAGGATAATTTTGAAACCTTAAAGAAGATCAACAATGAAATTCTTTTCCCCTGATGCCCATCGCGGAGATCTAACCCGCTTGCTCAATAACCTGGGCATCGATACCAATCAATTCCTGGTTCAGCCTTATCTTCTGCGCCTGGAAAAACCCTTGGATGCTTCGCGCTCCAACTACCAATTTGATATTCTGGCCAATCCCGGCAGTGATCGGGATACGGAGGTCAAGCTGAATCGCAATGACGCATTCGCCGTCTTGTCTACTCGTTTAGGGGTAGTCAAGCAAGACGAGACCACGACGCCGAAGCAATACGCGAACTTCGCCACTTTTTACCATGCTGACCCCAACTACTTCAGCGGCGCACCTGCCGGTCAGGTAGCGGAGTATGTCTCGCTGGAGGTACTGTGGAACTCGCTGCTCAGCATCCGCAGCCAGAATGTGGATCGTATCCGCGATCTGCACACCAACCTGCTGAAGCACGTACCGGAGCGTGGTTACGTGATCGCGGCCGCTTCCGGCCAGACCAATGCTGAGTTTCCGCAACAGGATCCTGGCATCGATAACTTCTTCCGCCTGATGCCTAACCCGATCCTTTCCGGTCAGGATAACAACCGGGTGGATCTGGTGCTCGGCCCTGGCGAAATCGAAAGCATTGAAGGCACTGCTGATTCCGGCGGCACAGCGGTAGACACCCGCAATGTTGTCGTGGTGGAGTTCTATGGCTTCCTCATCGTCGATGCAGCCAAAGCTGCTTTGGCCTGGAATACCTTTTAGGCTTAGCCAAAGAGATAATCTGAACTAGAATAGGTGGGCTGTACTTGAGTCCACCTATTTCCAATATCAATTTGCCATGACGGAATACTTGATAGAAAAATATCGCAGGCAACCGGCCTCTACCATGGTCGAGGTGAAGGTCAATGGAGCTTCTGGCGTGTACCACATGCCGGACGATGCAATATTGCGGGATTGCCGGATCGTCGGGATTATCCTTCCAGATAACGCCGATGATAATGCGGTATCTCCGACCACACAGCGGCCGCTTGTTTCCAACAGCGTAATTCGGGCTTCCTTCCTCACGCTGAAGGATGTCAACGATGAGGTGATCCATAAGCACCCATTAGGCGACTTCCTGACCACCACCCAGGCCGGTGATATCCGAGTACTGGACTTAAATGGATTCAATCCACAAAAGTCATTCATCGAGCTGCCGGTTGCAGCCTTGGTGACAGATGGCGAAAGCTATCTGCTGCACTTCTTGTACGTACCTAAATAAACCAGCATGGCCCGCCATTCTAACATTTCCAGCCTGGAAGATCTCCATAATTGGTTTCACCATTTAGGTAGAACCAACTGGAACCTCTATCGAGGCCACCAGGAGCACAAAAAGCACGGCTCTATCATCACAAAGCAAGGCGATGATACACTCGGCTTGGAGGAAAGCTGGAACTTACTCCACAGCATGATCGAAATGAATAGTGCGAGTGGTGGGCAATTCACGGTATACGTACCAGAGAAAGCCAACGGCAATCAAGGTGCCAGTGTATTTGTAAGCATCAACATGGCTCAGCATACACGTGGCCGCTCAGCGCTCAGCGGCACCCCCCATGCCAGCATGGGGATGGTGCCGGTGGAACGGATTGCAGAGGAAGTTGAGAAGGAGCGAAAGATCTGGGATTTAGAGCGCCGCCTGGAAGATATGGAGGCTGCTCAGGAAGCAGGCTTAGGGATCAATGATATCGTGAAGGAACAACTCCGCACGATCGACTTTGGGCCGATCCTCGCAGGTTTGGTATCGCACTTCACCAAGCAACCCGTTGGGGTGCAGCTACAAGGTACACCGGCAGACATGCAGGAAACGCCAATGCCGGAGGAAGCACCGGAAGGTTATGCCTACGACGGCCGGAGGCTAAAGCCCGTCCTCGATATGATCCGGCCACACTTTACTGACGATGAAAGCTTCTACGGTTTTCTAAACACGGTAGGCACCTTGTTTGCCGCCAACCCGGAAGAATTCAAGAAAAATTTTGGCTATGCCTAAGAAGCTACTGGAAGCGGGAATTGATGTATTACCGGCCAGAACGGAAAGTGGCCAGATACAGATCGATGGGGCGTTAAGTGTATTGATGCACAATGCCGGAACGACTGATGTCACCATCAACGGGCACTTGACCTTAAAGGCCGGTGCAACGCATCACCTGGCCATGCCGCATCCTGGGGTGGTCATCAACGATTACTTGACGGTGGTTTTTTCTTCCACCGTCGGCGCTCGATTGGAGATAGCAATGATTCGATTAAAGGGCGAAGCCTACAGTAATTACTCATGATACAACTGATCAATCCAGGCACGAGTACGGGAGGCGGTGGCGGCGGTGCCGTTACAGAAACCCTGACACCAGGTACCACTGCAGCGGACTTTGCCGCTGTCGGGGAAGGAACCTACAACATTGCTGCCGGCAAGTATCGAGTCGTCACCTACAATGCCGGCGTAAATGATATCACAGTGAACGGTATCCCTGTTCCGCCTGGTGAGCGTTGGGTGATCGGCAGCCATGAGAATCGGATTACGGCACGCTTTGACCTGACTCCAGCTGTCACTATTGTGGTGCCGGCACTTGGAGCTGCCAGCTATTACACTGAAACGCCTAGCGCATAACACATGAAAAAGGGTGTTCTCTTAATTTGGGTTTTCGTATTGGCTGTCCCTTTGTTCGGGCAGCCAATCTTTGACATTGCGCCAGCGCCAATGTGTTGGAATACAGGATCGGCTGATAGCAGTATCACCCGCTATATCTTGCTGTCAGCCCGAACTCCTGAGAATCCACTGCCGCTGGTCTATCGCAATGCTGAGGGGCAAAACGTCACTCTAGTTGGTGGAAGCCTCACCTATGGGTATTGCGAATGTTGCCCAGCCGCACAGGACAGTATTCCCCGCATCGAGCAGTTCAATGAGTACGGGCCGGTGGTCAATCCGTTTGTACCGGAGACCTTCGATCTCTGCTATCGAGGCATTCGCTGCTATATCTATGGTGTGACCAATCCGGCTACGGAGATCTCCATCACTTCCGATGGCAACGACCTGACCTACAGTTTCAATCAATCGACTGGCTATTTCGAAGTGGAAACGCCCGACTACGGTAGTGGATCGGGTACCCACGATCTAATCCTAACGGTCACAACTCCGCAAGGGGTAGTGAGCCGAACAGTAAACTTTGATTGCGGAACATGAAACGGATAGCTCTACTTCTCACACTGGTTTTAGGGATGGTCTGCACAGTGAAAGCGCAGCTCACCCGCATCGTATCGGAGGAAGTCTGCTGGACGCCTGATGGTACCGCGATTGATAGCAGCCTGGTGCGTTACCTCCTGATTAGCCCCAGGACACCAGAGAACGTTTCATTGCTCGCCTATGTCGATGAAAACGGCAATGTGGCGGATGTGAGCGGTGGTGGTAGCTTTTCCACCGGCTTTTGCGGTTGCTGTGGCGACTCAGCTGGAGCGAATGACGATGATTTTCGCGCTGTAGATCTTGGCAGCGTCAAAATAAGCGAACCCATTTGGCGTACCGGCAAAGTAGCGATCGGCATTGCTGATAGTACAGCCTACAAGCTGTTCCTCAGCGGTTCCTTTCGGATGGTGCCGGATAGCCTCTATTCCATTTTCGACTGGCAGAACTCGCTCGATACTGCCGGCACCGACTATCACACCTTCTTTTTCGCTGCACCAGGTACCGGAGGCCGTAAACCATCTATGACCGGCGGCCGCAACCATGTAACAATCGGCTCTACTACGAGCATCCTGGAGAATAACCGGCTGGGGGTCTTGGCTTTCACTGGCAAGAACCCAAGTGATACCGACCAGCTACTAGGGGCTTTTATTGAGGTGGTGGGTACTGAATTATGGGATGGTTCCGGAAGAGGTACGGATATGCTTTTCTGGGCTATCGACACAGCTACACTGCTGCCACAAAATGTACTGACGCTGCAAGGCGATGGGCGGATCGTCGGCCCTCAATATGATGGCATAGACGACGGTAACCCAACCAGCCTGGCAGGCTTTAATGATGATGAGCAGATAACCCGACATCCGGTTACGGGAACGCCTGGACCGGGGAAACTAATTGGTATTGAGTCAGACGGAACTGGTCTGGAATGGAAGGATTCGACGCTTTTCACTGGAGGCGGAGGCAATGGCATGTTTGATGGCGCTAACCAGGATGGTAGCTGGGCCGTCACCAATGCTATAATTCCAGCTAACACCACATTGACTATGGAAAACCGGAGTTTATCCATAGGTGACGTAAACGGCAATAACAATGGGCTTTACTGGGAATTGAACGAAACGGGGGCTGAGCTTAGATTCGGTGACCTGGGCGACAACAACAATAGCATAAAATTTGACCTGGACGATACGAATCAAATCGTTCAGTTTGGAGACATAGACGGCAACAACAACGGCACCATGGCCATCCTGAATGATGATGTGGGATATTTTGCGGCAGGGGATATAGATGGAAATGTTCTAGGGCTATCTGTACAGGTGAATAACAGCACATCGATAAGCGGGCTAGGTGATATAAGTGGAAACGCCAGCGGATTAAAGCTAATCATAGATGACGCTGCCCCAACGGCATCGTTAGGCGATCCAGACTTATTGATCAATGGTGGCCTTTTTTACACGGACGGCAACACGGTAAGTATGGGTGATTTCTTCTCATCGGGCAGTGGTGCAGAAGTTCGTATAAACAATGCTACTGGAATAATTGAATTGGGCGACGTACAAGCTGGGTTCAATGGGTTCAGAAGTAAGACATTGATACTATCGGACTCTATGATAGTGGGGGATATTGGCGCAAGTGCGAATGGAACGACATTTGGAATTAGTGATCCAAATTCAAGGACAACAATAACCAATACACTGCGATTACCCGATATCGCCACCCAGACCGGAACTCAAGCCGGCTTTGTGGGCTATGATGCGCAAGGTGATCTAATACCTGTTTCCTCACCATCTTCCAGCAGTACAAATATTTACAATAGTGATGGGCTTTTAGTGGGCCTTGATGCTGATAGCATCCGGCATGTAGATCACAGTAGTTACGGCACCATTCAACACGATTTGGATTCGGGGCCAGGTACAGAGTTAACTGCTATTCGAGTCTTTACCGATTATGCCAGCGATGATGCGAGACTTCACGGCTATTCCTTGGCTACAATAGATGGGGATAGTATGACGATCCAGACGTTTGATGATGGCTTTTATATCGAGGCCACCTCCTATTTGCTGATCCAGCAAGGAGCATCTAATCCGCTGATCTTAGGTCGAACCGGTGAGGATGTGCGGTTTCAAACGAATTTCGCTACCGACAACACCTTGACTAAGGTGTTGGCCAGGAATGCCCTGGGAGATCTTCGACAAGTTGATGTAAGCGCGATTGGCGGCGGTTACACCATTGCCACAGAAACAGCTACCGATCCAACAACGGTGACTTTCGGTGATATTCTACCAGTTGATTGTTCAGCTGCTACCATCGAGATCGATTTGCCAGCCGGTACGCCAAGTGCTGGCGATACCTTTTACATCTCTGACTCCAGAGCGAATGCTGGCACCAATAATATTACCATCGACTTTATCAATGCTGGGGATAACCTACACGGTAGTAGTCAAAACTACATCATGAATGTCGATGCGGCTTTTGCTGAATTTATTTACATCAATGCTACAGTAGGATGGATCGTAAGAGACTAATCACGGCACTGCTAATATTGCTTCCCTTTTTCGGTCTTGGACAGCTAACCAGTGATCGAGGATCGGTGTCTTCCATTAACGAGCTAACTGACGTCAGCGGTGCAACACCAACAGGCAACACAGTACTGGGTGGAAATGGGACAAATTGGACGACAAGCACCAGCTTTCCGCTAAAAGATTCTGGAGGGCCGAGTGGAGATCGTGTGGCTTACTGGAAGAGCACCACTGTTCTGGATGGCGAAGGGAATTTCTCCTATCAAGCAAGCCAAAACCGGATGAGTGTAGATGTTGTAACGCACAATCCAATCTCCAGTACTTCGGCTACAGCAGAAGGAAGTATGTATTACGATAGTGATGACGATGAGCTAAAGCTTCGAATAGATTCCAACTATCGAGGCATCACGGCTACTTTGGGAGAATTCACGCCAACATCCACTAGCGACACTACCGGCGAGCTGGGTAATATCGCTTACGACGGTTCCTTCATTTACATAAAGACATCAACGGGTTGGCTTCGAGCCTCCCTATCAAGCTTCTAACATGATCCGCCTACTCATCATATCGACCCTCCTCCTTTTCCTGGCTGGTGTTGGCTACAGCTTCCACGAAGCGCTAACCAATAAATACACCGTCAGCAAGCTACCTCAGCAAGGTGAAGAGGGTTTCGAGTGGTGGAACCCACACAACGAAAAGCACGGCGGCGGGGAAAGCTGGAGAGGAAAATACAAGGACTACCCAACCGACCAACGAGCCGCCTTTTTCGGCGCAAAGACCTTTCTAGTGCCCTTCACTGATGCTGACCATGCTACAATGGCCGTCACCTTCAATTCCCTACGACTGTTAGTGGCGATCTGGCTTACTTTCTTCCTTGCGCAAGCCTATCATTGGCCACGCTGGAAAAGGTGGCTGTCATTGGTCGTTATTTGGGCCGCAATGGCGGGTATACAAGCAATCGGTTTTTACATCACGAATCAATTTTTACTGCTATGAAATACATGGGCTTAGTTCCGATCATTTTAGTGATCGCCTTTATCCTCATCTCGGAGAAATTCCCTGGCGGCCGCATTCCGGATAAGCAGCCACAAGCCTTTGCTGAGCTGCCCCTAGAAATGGATCAGCAAGCGGAGATTCCCGCATCGAGAGATCTTTCGCAAGAAGTCATCGAGGGTACCCGCCGCATCGCTTGCGACTATCGGGTATGGAGCTTGCAGCAAGTCCGGCACACGGTCAAGCTGGCCAATTTCGAAGCCTTTACTATCCCTGACAATTTCACTGCCCCACCGGATACCTTGACGGTTTACGGCAAGTCGGCTAACAATAATATTTGGGAAGGAAGTTTCGCCCTACAGCTGGAGCCCCATCGCCCCGATGCCATCGTCATACAGGCGCTACATTGGGAACGATTGCTGCCCTGCTACATTACCGTTGTTCCGCCCCGATAAGTACACCCAGACAACCTCCCAAGACCGATAAATTAGAACCCAATGATGGATGCAGGAACTACTACTTACAATCATTTCCAGTCTTGTAACTGGCATCATCGGTGCGATTGGTGGCGGGTGGTGGATGTTGAAGCGTCGATCGGCAAAGCTTCGATCAGAACTAGCCAGTAGTGAATGGGAGAATGTCGGCGATATGGTCGACAGTTATATCCTGCGCTTAAGGAAGATGTCTGAAGAATACTCCCGACTGTATGAAGAGTTGGTCGATATCAGAGCCGAGAGAACCGACGAAAAAGCGGCCAACCAACGGTTAAAAGAAGAAAACCGGGCCTTACAAGATGAAGTACTTCGATTAAAGGCTGAAAAAGAATGAGAGACTATTCGATTGAAAAGCGGATCCAGCAAATCGCTCAGCAAGCTATTGAGTTACAAAGCAGGGCAGAGAACCTGCGTCAAGAGCTTGAGCAGTTGCTGATAAAAATACGACAGGATGAAAAACAAAGACCTTTTGCTCCTTGGCCTGGCTTTCGCTACCGGCTACTTCCTCGCCAATCGGAGCGGACTCACTAGCGGGCAGCAGGCTGTGCCAGACACACAGCGTACCCACACTTACGCACCGGTCGTACCTAGCACCTCGATGAAGCGGGTACCAAAAGTCAGTGGTCGGGAAACGGTCTATTACCGCAATCGCTGGGGACGTCCTAAAGTGCACGTGTAGCCATGAAGTTGTCGCGCAACTACCTCTTATGGGGTTTGGTAGCTTATTGGCTATTGAATCCAAGGCAAGCACAAGCTGCCGATACTGGCCGACCTTATTTTGGGTTGCCGGTAAGTCCAGCCTCCATGCGTAACGACAGCATGGGTGCCGGCCACTTTGGAGCTAGTCGTGACGGCGGTAGTCGCTCGCATAACGGCATTGATTTACTGGTAGCTGAAGGCCAGCCAGTGGCCAGCCCGATCGACGGTGTTTTCACGCGCTATGCCCGGCCTTATGCCAATGATGCCCGCTACGACGGTTTGTTGATCACCGGCACAGGCAGGTACAGTGGCTACGAAGTGAAGCTATTCTACCTGAACCCGCTGCCAGCACTTTTGGGGCAGACGGTGGCCATGGGAGATACGATAGGCATTGCCCAGGCCATCAGCCGTAAATATGGCTCCGGGATGCGGGATCACATCCATTTAGAGTTGCGACATGAAGGCGTACTGATCGATCCGCAAACTGTTTTTCAACTCACAGCTTAATAGCAACCTATGCCAAGCTATAGCGCCGCTGATATCATTGGAGCCACGCTGACCGCGAAGCAGCAAGTGCCCATCCTGGATAGCCCGTATGATAATGCCCAGGTCATCCGAACGATAGCGCCCGGCCAGCCGGTGGGCGTAGTGGATACATTCTTTGAACCAACAACGGGCCGTGGTAGCCTCTACTGGGGCTTTTACGACTCAACCGGGCGAGCCTACTATACCCGCCATCATAGTGGCTGGTATGAGGTAACCAATGTCTATGTGCCGGTTGATCCTACTGCCGGGAATTGGTGGGACAACCTTCTACCACAAGGCGGGACTGAGCTAGGTAGCAGCCTGAGCAAGTTGGCCCTTATGGGAGTTGCTATTTGGGCAGGAATCAAATATGCGCCGGATCTCATTCGGTCACTAAAGAAGTAGCACTATGTCAAACGCACAGCGCTTTCCAAATCGATTTGTGGGCAGGATGCCGGTACCAGAACTAGGCAAAGTAGTTGATCATCCGCGTAACAAGCCCGGTAGTCGAGCCGATCAACATTGGGGTGGGTTGACGACACCAGAACAGATGAATAAATTCATCTCCAAATTCAGTTTACACAGTATCGAGTTTGGTAATTGGGTAAGAACAGGGGAGCGAGAGGAAGCTTTCGAGAATTATAATCAGGCGCTCGCTGACTTGGCTTACATCATGAATGTACCACAGAAGGACATTGGCTTCAACGGGAAGCTAAGCGTAAGCTTTGGAAGCCGTGGCCGTGGTACCGCATTGGCTACCTACTATCCTGGCATCCATCATATCAACCTAACAAAGACAAAGGGCGCTGGATCGCTTGCGCATGAATACGGTCACGCCATCGACTTCTTTCCGGGTCGTAAGCAGGCAACGCCGCCTTCCGGAGGGCGGTCGACGATTTTTGTCAGAAGAAGCCACTCTGGGATTGCTGGATTGTTTGACGATGTATTTCAGGCACTACTTTTCAATAAAGACGGAAGCAGAACGGCCTTCGCCAAAGGCTTAGGAGGATACTCTAAATACTGGCGTCGTCGAGAGGAGATCTGGGCGCGAACCTTTGAGGCCTGGGTAGGCTGGCAGGCGCGAAAGAAAGGTCGGCAATCCTTTTTCTTGCACTCCCGCCGTTACAAGTCTAAAGTCTATCCGGATCAACGCTTACTCGAAAAAGCTGATCCCTACATCCGGCAGATCATCACCCGAATGGTCGGCCGCTAAATACTACGATCATGGCAAAGAAAGACAATACCACGGCCTATTTATTGCTAGGCATTGCTGCCGTGCTGTTCATCACCAGACAACAGCCTCAACAGCAGCATTATCCGAATTATCCAGCGATTCCCCCTGCCCCACCCCGGTCTAATGGTCATGCTTGGGCAGATTGGGCTCGCAGCATCGTTCAGATCTACGGTAACGTGGCAACGCTTTGGCAACCAGGTGGGCCGTTCTATCGGGTCAATCAAACAGACGTACAACAGGTTCTCCAGGGATGGGGAAATGTGAGATAAAATAGACAGGTGGAGCATTGCATATTCATTAACTCAACCTCATTATTATGTCTACCACCTTTAATACCAAGAAATTTTGGCAGGGAACTAACTTTTGGGTAGCCCTGGCGCTCTTGATCGCCGGACTCTGGAGTAGTTTTTCGACAGAAATTGGGAATACCTTGACCGGATTCATCACCGGTATTCCTGCGGTAGTGTTCGCAGTCCGCCAGTTAGTCAAGACCGGCGTTATCAATTTTAAGCAATGGCTAGATTCTGCCAATACGTGGAATTACCTGGCGCAGATTGTTACGATGATCTTTGGTGCACAGTTCGCAGACTTGCTTCCGAACGTACAAGATCTCATCTCAGCGATCGGCGGAGGTAATCTACAAGGCATTATTGCTGCTGCCTTCAGTCTCGCTACCATGATCTTCTACCTGGTCAGAGATCGAAACCAACCGTCGGCTCTAACGACTTCGTAGCAAACCTTACTTAATTAGGTTTTAGGTGGACCTCATGTGCAGCCCGGTAGGGCTGCCTTGGGGATTCCCTTTACTACTTCGCCAGAAAATCATCGAGCCAAGATTTGGCACCAGTTGTCTTGGGGTGGTCTGGTCCAAGTTTACTTAAAAACACATCATAAGCTTGTTGGAGGAAGTCTTCTACTTGTTCAAGCTCATTTAAGTCAATTAAGACGCTAGCTAAATTCCAATAGCGAACGGCTGTTGTGGGATGCTCTTCTCCAAAGTTGTGCTCTGCTGAACGCATCGCCTTTTCCAGCAACTCCTTCGCTTCCCTATACTCCCCTAAGGCCTGAAGTACTAAGGCCAGATTCGAGTAGCGAACGGCTGTTGTGGGATGCTCTTCTCCAAAGTTGTGCTCATCTGAACGCATCGCCTTTTCCAGCAACTCCTTCGCTTCCCTATACTCCCCTAAGTCCTGAAGTACTAAGGCCAGATTCGAGTAGCGAACGGCTGTTGTGGGATGCTCTTCTCCAAAGTTGTGCTCTGCTGAACGCATCGCCTTTTCCAGCAACCCCTTCGCTTCCCTATACTCCCCTAAGGCCTGAAGTACGGTGGCCAGATTCGAGTAGCTAACGGCTGTTGTGGGATGCTCTTCTCCAAAGTTGTGCTCTGCTGAACGCATCGCCTTTTCCAGCAACTCCTTCGCTTCCCTATACTCCCCTAAGGCCTTAAGTACTAAGGCCAGATTCGAGTAGCTAACGGCCGTGGCCGGATGCTCTTCTCCAAAGTTGTGCTCATCTGAACGCATCGCCTTTTCCAGCAACTCCTTCGCTTCCCTATACTCCCCTAAGGCCTTAAGTACGGTGGCCAGATTCGAGTAGCGAACGGCTGTTGTGGGATGCTCTTCTCCAAAGTTGTGCTCATCTGAACGCATCGCCTTTTCCAGCAACTCCTTCGCTTCCCTATACTCCCCTAAGGCCTTAAGTACTAAGGCCAGATTCGAGTAGCTAACGGCTGTTGTGGGATGCTCTTCTCCAAAGTTGTGCTCTGCTGAACGCATCGCCTTTTCCAGCAACTCCTTCGCTTCCCTATACTCCCCTAAGTCCTGAAGTACGGTGGCCAGATTCGAGTAGCGAACGGCTGTTGTGGGATGCTCTTCTCCAAAGTTGTGCTCATCTGAACGCATCGCCTTTTCCAGCAACTCCTTCGCTTCCCTATACTCCCCTAAGTCCTGAAGTACGGTGGCCAGATTCGAGTAGCTAACGGCTGTTGTGGGATGCTCTTCTCCAAAGTTGTGCTCTGCTGAACGCATCGCCTTTTCCAGCAACTCCTTCGCTTCCCTATACTCCCCTAAGTCCTGAAGTACGGTGGCCAGATTCGAGTAGCGAACGGCTGTTGTGGGATGCTCTTCTCCAAAGTTGTGCTCATCTGAACGCATCGCCTTTTCCAGCAACTCCTTCGCTTCCCTATACTCCCCTAAGGCCTTAAGTACTAAGGCCAGATTCGAGTAGCGAACGGCTGTTGTGGGATGCTCTTCTCCAAAGTTGTGCTCATCTGAACGCATCGCCTTTTCCAGCAACTCCTTCGCTTCCCTATACTCCCCTAAGGCC
>SPJK01031383.1_pt1 | contig 35797 bp, 30 predicted proteins | sample 3741771 | NCBI WGS metagenome assembly SPJK01 (sample SAMN10925997, study PRJNA522277) | cold seep metagenome | isolation source: Elba SIP-enriched marine methane seep metagenome, extraction at timepoint T2 | place: Italy: coast of Elba, Mediterranean Sea
ATGTCAGGGATGCTCGCGGGGTGCGTGCGCTCATTGATCATGGATGGGCATCGGATTGCCTGCCTCGCCCGGAACCCATCCCGCCTCAAGGCTCTCAAGGAATCGATCCCCGATGGAGACCGTTCATCCTTAAGTACTCATCTCTGCGATTATCGAAATCTGGACCAACTCGCACAGACCCTCGATGCGTTGTCCTTTGAACCGGAGGCTGCGATCTGCTGGGTGCATTCCCCCGCAGATCCCGTGCTCCGCGTGATCCGTGATCGAGTTCCTGATATGGACATGCTTCGCGTGCTGGGTTCATCTACTCGGAGACCAGACGATCATTCAAACAGTGCAGGTCGCTTCGTGACGCTCGGCTTTGTCATCGAGCACGGTCGATCTCGATGGTTGACGCACGAAGAAATATCCGCTGGGGTATACGAAGCCTTCGTCTCTGGAAAGTCCGAATCGATCGTCGGCGTCATCGAGCCGTGGGGGATGCGTCCCTGATTAATCCTTGTGCTGATAACTCAACGCCGCCTCCATAACGGGGTCCTCGCCCGCGAAGGTCGGGGTGGAGCGCCAAGGAATGAGCACATCGGGGTCGACCGCGTCAGGATCGCCTTCGACCTTCTGGAACCATCGTGTGGAGTGTGAAATGGTGAGCCCAGAGTTCGGCAACTCAAATCGGGAGAGTTGCCCGAAGTGGTTGGGCTTGCCCCCCGTTGGTTCGCCGATCAGGATCGCGCCACAGTTATCTCGCAGCTGGTGCGAGTTGCTCATCGCACTACTGAATGTCTGGCGCGAGATCAGCCCGATGATGTCGCCCGGATCCTTGAACCGTTCTGATTGTTCCAGCGCCTTCCAGAGTGGCCAGATCACCGTTTCATCCCCGCCGCCGTTGAATCGAAGATCGATGATGATCCGCTGCGCGTCGAGCTCGTCGCACTTGGACATCACGAACGCAACAAAGTCCTCCATCGGAAGGTTCTCCGCTTCCCTGCACCGGTTATACGCGACATAGAACGCGCGATGCTCGGGGATGTAATCGCTCTGGTAGAATCCGCCCTGCTTGCGGTACGCGATCGCCCAGGGCTGATCGAGCAGCTGAACAAAGCTCACCCAACGATGAGATTGCTGATCGTCTATCGTCTCGAGCTCAATCGTATCCTCGTTGTCTTTGTTGCGAACCGTGATGGATACTTGTTCAGCGAGATGATCCTCGATCACACCCACCGATCGCAGCGCGGGCAAGAGTGTCCCGTACCAGGCGCTAGTCCCGATCCGCTTTGATTCATTTTCATACGCGAAGAGCACGCACACCCGATCAAGAACATCTGTGATCGGGACATCGTGGATCGAAAGGACCTGGGCACCGATCAGCGATTGGTGTTCCTGTGTTGCGAAGGTGATGAAGACGCCATCCTCCATGACCATGAGTCGGATGGGGAGCCGACGCATCTGGTTTCCGATCTTGCCAAATCCAACAGTGGTGTGCGCATCACCACCGAGTGCCACGAGCTTGCAGATCTCCATGGTCATCATCTGATCGTCGATTGTCCCCACGCGATCAAATACGTCGCCCAGCGTCTCTTCGAAGTCCTCGACGCTGGTTTTCGCATAGAAGTTTGGGTGCCGCGTGAGCAGCCCATCCGCGAGTATGTCCAGGTCGTTTTTCCAACCATCGTGACTCACCTGAGCTTGAGCACGAACGCCCGTAGTTATGAGCACGCCCATCAAGAGAAAACGACCCCATACGTTCATCATGAGGCCGAGTGTAACAGATCAGGTTGTGTTCGTGAAGCCTTACTGCCCCTGTGCCAGCAGGTACCCGCGCTCGCCGTCGAAGTTCTTGAGCGGGATGTAACACACAACCGGGTACTTCTCCCCGACTTTCTTCATGAGATCGTGGCAGACCTGCGGATCGACCGGGGCGTTTTCGTCACGGCGCTCGAATCGGCACCGGTGATGATCGACGCACTCGGTGTACAACGAACCCGTAGGCCACACCTGCGTGCCACGCGCGGAGATCAGACGTAAGAGCAACGGAGTCCCCTCGCACATCTTCTCAAGTTCCGCCGCGATCGCCGCGGGCTGCTCGCGCGAACCGATGTACACGTCGCACCCGACATGCTCGACGTTCGCCTTCTTGTTCGTGACCATCATCTCGTAATCCGTCGGGATACCCGCGGGCTCGAACGTCACCTCGTCGCCGTGCCCGTGGCGGGGTTCGACGCTCGTCGGCTTCTGACCCAGGCGCTCCGCGACGGCGCGAGCAAAGTCCATCGTGCCAACCGGATCGCCCTTGCCCTTCACGTCGCCCGTGTGCACACCCTGCTCGAGCGTTGCGAGCAGCGCGTTATGGATCGTGTCCGCGGTTTCAACAAGGCCGATGTGACGCAACATCATCAGGCCCGAAAGCAGCAACGAAGTTGGGTTCGCGATGCCCTTGCCCGCGATATCGGGCGCTGTGCCGTGCACCGCTTCGAAGATCGCAACGCGATCGCCGATGTTCGCGCTGGGCGCAAAACCGAGACCCCCGACCAGACCCGCCGCGAGATCGGACACGATGTCTCCCTGCAGGTTGGGCAGCACGATCATGTCGTACTTCGTGGGGTACAAGACAAGGTTCATGCACAGCGCGTCAACAATGACCTCGCCCTGCTCGATGTCCGCGTAGTCCTTCCCGACCTCGTAGAAGCGCTTCAGGAACATCCCGTCCGTGATCTTCATGATGTTGGCTTTGTGCCCACAATGGATCGTCTTGAGTTCCATCTTCTTCGCGGTCTCAAACGCGAACCGATGGACCTGATCGGACCCCGGCGCGGAGATGAGTCGAAGGTTCTGGACGACGTCTTCTGTCAACTGATGCTCGATCCCGCCGTATGTGTCCTCGACGTTTTCGCGTACAACGACGAAATCGATATTGACACCCGCCTTGGAGAACACCGTCTCAACGCCCGGAAGTGACTGGAAGTGACGCAAGTTCGCGAACGCACCGAACGTCTTTCGAAGGGTGACGTTGATCGATTTGCCACCACCCCCGATCGGGGTGCCCATCGGTCCCTTGTAGAGCAACCCAGTCCGCTCAAGGGTCTCGATCGCGTGATCATCCATCCCCCGAGTCTCCCCGGTTTCGAAGACGCGCTGACCCATGTTGACTTCAAGGAACTCAACCTTGTCCATCACGCCGGCGGCTTCGAAAATATGCAAGCACGCGCTCGTGATCTCAGGGCCAATACCATCTCCGGGGGCGAGTGTAATCTGGAGCTTTTCGCTCATGTTCCACCTCATATGGGGGTTGTGGGACTCAATACAAAGGTTCCTATCGGCACGATAGGCCCCCCAAATCGCGACAGATACCAAGAGGACACGAAGAACCTGAATCTGAATCACGCATGGGTTGCGCGTTGCAAACGCTCGCGCAGCGCAGACGAGATCGCACGATCGTCGTCCGTCTCAGGCAACGGGGGCGACTCGATCCAGATCTCCGTGCCCGGCAACCGATCTGCCTCGTGCAAGGCACGATACATCGCGCGAGCGTACAACCCGATCGAAGAGGGCATCACAACGATCTCGCCCCCGTTCGGGTGGGACTCGATCGACCACGAGAGCAAGACCGCGCTCGAGGGTGTGGTGCTCAGCGCATCACGCGACACTATCCGCGCGGGCGTGCCCGGCTGATAATGCGCCCCGATCACGCCCGGCGATCGCGTCTCCCCGGGTTCGGTCTCGATCGGGTGCGTCTGTACGTCCACACCCAGCACATCACTGATCCGATGCGCCCCGATCACCCCTGGTCGCAGAATGCACGGGATTTCTCGGCTCAAATCGAGCACCGTCGACTCGATCCCCGTGCGACAATGACCGCCGTCGAGGACGATCAGATCCTCCGCGTCGAACGCGTCACGCACATGTTCCGGGATGGTGGGGGAGATGTACCCGCTTGGGTTCGCGCTGGGTCCCACGATCGGATTCCCAAACGACTCGATCAACGCGAGTGCGACAGGATGCTCGGGACACCGGACCGCGACCGTTGACCCGTTCCCCGTGACGACATCCGGAACACACGACGCACGCCGCAGGACCAAGGTCAAAGGCCCCGGCCAGAACGCGTCCGCGAGCTTTGTCGCGTCATCTGTCCATCCGTCAACAACCCGCTTGGCCATCGACGATTCACAGACGTGGACAATCAATGGATTGTTGCTCGGTCGCCCCTTGAGGGAAAACACTTTCGCCACCGCATCGGCGTTCAGGGCATCCGCGCCGAGCCCATATACCGTTTCCGTCGGAAACGCGACGAGCGCGCCCGCCCGCAGTCGCTGCGCCCCCAGCGCGATCCCCTCGGGTCCTGTGACGATCTCACTCATCACGATCCGAGCCCAACTCGGACTCGTCCTGGGTTGGCGCTTCGTACTCCAATGCGGACTCACCCGGTGCGAGCTGATTCGCATCAGGAACAATGAAATCGATCCGGTTCCGCTGAAGGATCGTGCCCATCGCCGCGTGCAGATCGACGATCGCTTTGTTGTACTCTGTCAGCGCCGATGCTTCCGCGATTTCCGCGTTCGCGAGGGTTTCCTGCTGACTGAGTTCGAGATTCAATCGCTCGACGGAGTACCCCGCGTTCGTGAGCTCCTTCTCGACGATCAATGACCGGAGCGCCTCGCCCTGCGCGACGCGTGAGAGGGTCGATTGCTCGATTAGGGCACCGTTGGTTGTGACCGCATTGAGCGCGTTCTTGATCTGAAGCACGATCTGCTGTGCTGTCTGTCGGTACGCGACGACGGATTGCATCCGCGCCAATCGCGACGATCGGTACGCAGCCTCGCTCGCACGATTCCCGATCGGCTGCTCAAAGCGCGCGCCGATCAACCAATCGTCGACGAACCGGTTCTCGCCCGCGTTCTGGTACGCGTCCCCAAACGAATCGTCGAACCCGAGCAGGCGCGCCTGGGCGGTCAGATCCAGACGAGGCATCCGCTGGTTTTTCGCGAGCTGTTCGCGGATCGTCGCGTCGTCGATCGCCAGCAGCGCCTGTTCCATCTCGGGACGCTCCTGCACCCCCGCGCTGATCGCGTCCAAGAGGGAGAACGAGATCGGTTCCGCCAATGCGTCCTCGCTCGGAACAATCAGGGTTTCGGACCCAACGGGGAGGTTGGGGTCGTTGATCAATGCTTTGAGTCGATCGCTCGCGAGTCGCAGGTTCGTCCGCGCGACGAGCAGGTCTGCGCGACGACGCTCAACACGTGCGACCGCGTCTGCAACCTGTGCCTGACGTGCGTCCTGCACTCGACGAGCTTTGATATCGTCGCGGACCTCGATCCCGCGATCAACGAGCTTCGCCCGCACGATCAGGACCTTGTACGCCTGGACGAGGTCCCAGTACGCCCGCTCGGTTTCCGCAGCCGTCTCGATCAGGGTCGATTTCAACGACGACACACTCGTGCGTTCCGCGTTCCGCGCCAGATTGATCTGCGCCATGTTCGCGTCGCGCCCAAACCCACGCATCAAAGGCTGAGTCAATCCGATCACGAAGTCCGCGTTGTGCGCCGGGTTCGGGTTCGGAGATGTTCCAAAGAATGAGCTATCAACGTTGTTGTACCCGATATCGTTGCGGAACTCGAGGGTTCCGCCGGTGTTGAACTGACGCTGGACACCAACCGAACCCGTTGCGGTCTGGGCGTCGTTGCGGATCACGCCGTTGGATCCGCCGAACCCTTGTCCCGCTTGTGGGATCGATGAGTCCTGGTATTGCCCTTCCGCGAAGAACAACCAATCGAACTGGGCTTCTGCTTCCGTCAGCGCTGCTTGCGCGATCGCGGGGGAGAACCGTGCGACCTCGATGCTCAGGTTGTTCCCGACACTCGATTGGATGGATTGCTCAAGCGACAACCCAACCAGGGTTGTTTCCTGACCGAGAAGATCCTGGCCGATCAGGTGCGCGATCGGGCTGCTCGCGTCGGGGTGCTCCGCTTTGAGTTGCTCAAGGTACCCATCAGGCGAGAACTCTTGACTGATCTGCTCAAGGTGATCCTCTCGGATCTCAAGTTTTTGCAGATCGAGCGTCGGCGAAACACTCCGCGGACTCGGGTTCAACTCCGCGTGCTCGATCTCACGCTCGATCGCGTTGAGCATCGATTGTTTCAGAACCTGCTCGCTGTCACGCTCGATCGGGGAACTGCACCCGGAACAAGCAATCAGGAGACTTGCGGAGAGAGAAGACGATACCAGTGCACACGATCTCATAGCCAAACGATAGGTTGGATACAATCCCAAAGTCGTTGATGCGTTCACAGAACATTGTCCCACTCCACTCGCGTAGACTATGGGACCCGGACCGAGTCCGGTGCATCAACGGGGACTGGTTCAGGTAAGGAGGCCCGCCGTGCTCAACTCATCCCATCACACGCGATACGCCCGCATTGCCCCCATGCTGATCAGTGCTGGGGTCCTGTCGAGCACCCTCGTTGCCCCCATGACCTACGCGTCATCGGGTGTGATCGTGACCCAGGACGGGATGGGGCACATGGTCGTCAATCGCGACGACGCAGCCCTCCGATGCGGCGATCAGGACGTGTTTTACGCGATTGCAAGGCTGAAATCGGGCACCGTCCTCCGTACCGCGGGTGAATCCGGCGCATACACGCGCGTCGTGATGCCCGTACGGATCGGTGGATTCGTCCCTGCAACCGAGGTTGAACCAATTGCCGGGACCAAACGCGTCCGCCTGAGCGTGGATTCCAAGCTCCGCGCACCCTCTCACCTGATGGGTCTACCCGGCGCCTGGAAGCAACTCTACACCACCGCGCTCCCCGCGGGGACCGAGCTTGAGATCATCGAGAACCTCACCAACGAGTCGGGCGGGATCGTCGGATATCGGGTTAAATCCCCTAAGAGTCCTTCGGGTGAGCTGCCCATCGCGTTCATCCTCACAGACGATCTGCGTCCCGCGCTGAGCTCCGAGATTGAAGGCGGCACCCAAGACCCCACCCCGCCAAGCAATGATGACGATGATGCTGGGGAGACCACTCCGGACCCCGAGCCACTCCCTCAGACGCAGCCGGATGACGATCAGGGTTCCGCAACCGAGACATCCGCTCCCGAATCGAACGCGGTTGATACGTCCCTGCTCGAAGAACAGGTCACGGACGAGCCCGCAACGATCGAGAACGCAGCGCCCGTGACGACCAATACCGAACCGGTCGTGATTACCGCAAACGAAGCGAGGATCCCCGCGTCTGAGCTCGAGTCCCTCGAAGCCGCCTTTGAAGAAGCCCGCTCAATGCCCCGCGCCGAACTCGACGAGGCGCTCGATGAACTCCTCGCAGAGTTCACCCGGACCCGCAACGAAGCGGAAGACGACGAATCACTCGCACGAGCGCTCGATCAGCGTATCGAGTGGGTCAAGATCCGGATGCAGACCCGCGATCAGCGCCGGCGCATCGCCGAAGCGCTCGCGCAATACGACGCGGGTGCCGACGAAACCGCTCGCGCTATCGACGCATGGCAGCAAGGACGCGCGTACCAGCTCGTCGGGCGCATGGTGACCTCATCCGTCTACACCGGCAAGAACCTCCCCTTGCTCTACCGAGTTCAGGGCACCGATCCGATCACCGGGCAACCCCGCACGATCGGGTACATCGCACCCAAGCAGGACCAGGACCTGCGCCACATGCTCGGACGCGTCGTCGGCGTGCTCGGTGTCATGCGCCAGGACGCGTCGCTCGGGCTCAAGGTTGTCGAGCCCGAACGCGTTGATCTGATGCCTGAGTAATGTCTTCGTCCGAGCACCACCCTGATCCTGATCACTCATCTGCGTCCAGCGCGCAGGGAGAGATTGTGCTCGCTAATGTGCTCTCGACGAGCGACGACCCGATCTACGCCGCGACCGAAGCCGCGTCGCGCCTGCAATCCAAACTCAACACAACCCCGGATCTGCTCATGGTGTTCGTCACCCCGCACCACGCCCAGCGGATGGGCATGATCGCGGACACGTTGCGCGATACGCTCAACTCAGATCACATGCTTGGCGTCTCCGCAGCGTCCGTGATGTCGGGCACCTCGGAGATCAACGACTCTCCCGGGATCGCGATCCTCGCGTGTAACCTCCCCGGCGTGCGAATCTCTCCGTTCTGGGTCGATCACATATCACCTCGCGATTCGACAGATGAACGTGCCGCCAAGCTCGCGGACCAGATCGACGCGGGAGTCGATATGCGTGCAGCATTCTTCTTTGCAGATCCGTTCTCCGTCCCGCTCGTCAAGCTCATCCCCGCGCTCTCCGCGTCTCGCATGCAGCACATCACCTCTTCGGGACGCGTCGAATCAATCGGCACCATCCTTGGGGGGATGGCGTCCGCCGCAACCCGACCCGGCGGGAACTCCCTCCTCCTCGACGGCGAGATCCGCTCAAGCGGCGCGATGGGTGTCACCCTCTCCGGCGATGTCCAGATCGATACCGTTGTCTCGCAAGGTTGCCGGCCCATCGGGAACCCGATGATCATCACCAAAGCACGCGGAAACCTAATCCTCGAACTCGCGGGTGTTCGTGCCGTCGAAGCAATTCGTGAGATCGTCCATGGACTCTCCGAGCACGACAAGCAACTGCTGAGCAATGGGCTCTTGCTCGGACGCGTCATCGATGAGCACAAGTCCCATTTCGGACGAGGCGATTTCCTCATCCGCAACATCATGGGTGGCGACGAGGACTCGGGCGCCGTCGCCGTCGCGGATCTGGTGTCCGCTGGGCAAACCGTCCAACTCCACCTCCACGACGAACAGACGGCGCGTGAGGATCTTTCCCTTCTTCTCGATGGACAACGCCTGTACGACAAACCCGCGGGCGCGCTGCTCATCTCATGCACCGGGCGCAGCGAAAAGTTCTTCGAAGAACCAGGGCACGACGCACGCGCCATCGCCCAAGCGTTCAACCTATCTCCCGACGGCGCCAAACGTGCTAAGTCCGGAGAAGAGGTCACAACGGATCAGGGCATCCCCCTCGCCGGGTTTTTCGCTGCGGGCGAGATCGGCCCAATTGATCAACAGATCTTCCAGCACGGGCACACCGCCGTCGCGGGGTTATTCCGCAAGCCGGACCCGTTGCCCTGATCGCTCAGAGCAACCCGAGTTCCTTCAGATCATCCGTCGGCTCCTTGAACGAGCACGAACCGTACCCCGTCGCGAACGACTCGCGTGATTGCGCGAGCTGGGCAACATTGATAGCGTACTCCTTCCACGCGACTCGATCGTCCTCGAACGAGAACGACTTGTGATCGGTTTCGTTGAGCAGTTCAACCGCTTGCGCCTCACCGAACCCGTTGCAATAGCGCACGAGCGTTGCTGCGAGGAAGACGTTGATGAACCCGTGCATGACACCCCGCGGCGCGTCGGGCTCGTAGGTCAGCGCGTGCTCGGATCGGATGGGGTGATGCAGACCCGCGGTTGCCTTGAACGCGACGTCCGCCTGATCGCACGCGATGATGAACCGGGCGATGTCCTCTGACGAAGGGTACAGGTCGGGCGTGACCCCGCCGCATCGGATCTTCGCGACCCCGCCCGATCCCGCGATCGCCGCGACGAACCCGCGCGGATCGCCGCCGAAGATGATGTCTTTGGGGATCTCGAATGCGGGGACGATCATCTCGGGGATGATCTCGAGCGCGTCGTCGATGTCGCCGGGCATCGCGACGCGCATCTCGATCGCGTCGACCATCGCCAGCCCGTTGGCTTCGTTGTCGTGGTGCTCGTTGAACGCGTAAATCTGATCGAGGTTCTCCTGGAGATCACCGATGATGATCGCGCTGATCTGCCACGGGTCCTGGAAGTCCGCGTGCTCGCGGTACCCGCTCGTCGCGTACGTGCCGGGCATCAGCGCCGCTGCGTGCTGGGAGAGTTCTTCCAATCGGTTCGCGGGGCAGATGAATCGCGAGAGGAACCGCTCGTGCTGGGATCGGATATCACGCGCGTAGTTCTGCGTCGCCGTCCCCATATCGAGCTTGCTCGGCGGGAACAACCCCGCGTAATCGATCAATCCCGTCATGAGTGTTTCGATGCTTCGGATCATGCCTGTACCTCTCGTCTCATTCATCGTCTCTGATCTCCATCCCATTCGGCGTTCGATATCCATCGTGCATCAGACACTCCCAAGGATCGAGTGATCGAATGGGCGTTTGGTCCGGATCGAAGAAATCGCACAGCGCACGCCGGTAGAGCGCGATCCTCCGATTCGTTGCCCGATCCCCGTCGTGGTGCCCGTGATCGATGAGGAGACGCCATTTGCGCCCTGGGTCTGCATCGATCGAGTTGAACACCGCCGCGGCGCAGTGGGGGGGCACGACCAAATCCGTCCGTGCGAGCATCCCAAACGTGGGCACGCGTACCCTCCGCCCGTGCACGATCGCGTCGCAGAGCTTGAGCCGGGCAAGCAGTTCCTCGCGCCGATCGGGGTTCGACTCGATCACCCGCTTGAACTGCATCGCGGTGCCCGTTGGGTCGTGTAAACGCGTCGTCCAATCCCCGAGCGACGGCATCGCGATCGCGAGCCGATCCACGATCGATTCGCCACGGAGTTTCCCGATTAGTTGTGCAGCACTGATCACGGCGAGCCCACCGCCGAGTGATGATCCGTGCAGGTACACGCCCGGATGCTCGATCGAGTCATCGACCGGGATGTTCGTGTCCGTGTCGCGGTGCAGGAGCGCGTTCCGCATGACTCGGCACGCGTTGCACACGTCCGCGACGCCCTTGGGGAGGATCCATTCCTCGTGTAATTCCGCGTCGAACCCACGCGTGATCCAAGTGTTGCCGTGCTCGTTGAGGTTGATGAGGTCGCCACAGGTTGTTTGCGAACCTGGGTACCCACGTAAGCGGAGGAGCAACACCGCGATTCCTCGATCCGCGATGCCCTGCCACCGCTTCGCGTTGATCGCCAATGGATCAGGAGGCATATCCCCGTGCACCGAGACGAGAGACGCCTTGACCGGCTTTCCATCACGAGGCAACACCAATCGCGCCCCGATCGTGACGCCATCGAACGAATCGAACTCGTGCGTCGCGCCCGGATCGCTCGGGTCCTGTGTGACCCGACGCGTTAGCGCGGGGGTATTGGAGATGAGCGCATCAAACCAGTGTTTCCAGAACGGACCATGATCCGACGCGGGCACAGGGTCCCCGATGTGCGCAAAGGTACGCACCAGATCGGGGTTTGTGCTCGACGCGGGGTTCATCCGCTCAACTCCTCTGGTTCAGCCGAACTCAATCGTTCGGGGTCAGCGCCTGCTGGGCATTCTGGTATGCCTTGTCGAGCGCATCGAGATCGATCCGTGCCGTCCAGAGCTGCGAGCTCGGCTTCTCGCCTTCGGGCGCCGCGCCGCGCTGTGATGTCCAGATCATCCACTCGCCGTCTTGGGTAAACGCGGGAAGCCCGTCGAACCCACGCGCCTGCGAGACCCGGAGACGCGCGGTGTATTCCGGCTCGTACGTCCCCTTCGCGTCGATCGCGTATATCTCGTAGTTCCCATGCGAGACCTCGCTCGTTGCATAGAGCAGGTACTTCCCATCCGGGGTGTAGAACGGGCACCAGTTCACGTGCTCGTTGTCCGTGAGTTGCAACTCTTCCTCGACACCCGTGATCTTCCCGTTCTCATCGAACTCAAGAACCGATACGAAGATCTGAAGCAGGTTGTCCCCACGCCGATCCGAGCGGTAACAGATCGATTTCCCATCCGGCGAGAAGAAAGGCCCGCCGTCGTACCCGTCTTCTGTGACCAGCGGAGTGTGCGTGTCGTCCGTGGTGTCGTAGACCCAGATGTCGCCGTTGTTCTCGCCGGGCTTGAGTCGGGTGTAGAGAATGTGGCGCCCATCAGGGGACCATGATCCTTCCGCGTCATACCCCTCGCGTGCCCAGATCACCTGCTCGTTGACCAATGACGGGACGGAGACGATGTCGTTCATGTCGAGCTGAGGCGGCGTCGTCTCTCCCGATTCCTGATGCGCCTTGGCGCGTGCCTTCGCCTCATCGCTCAGGTCATACTTCATCTGCAGATTCCCCGACAGGATCTCCATCTCGATGGGGAACTGCCAGTAGTATCGCGAGTTCTCGCGCTGGTACCCAACGACGTCTGATCCCGACGGCGCCGTGCGGGTCGAACCGAACAGGATCTTCATCGGTTCCGTCGGGTGGAACCACCCGCAGGTGTTGGATGATCCGGGTTCGGAGACAAGCCCCGCGGGTCCGAGTCCGATGATGTTCCCGTCGTCGTCGCGCTGAATTCCCGCGACGTACATCGAGTAATGTGCCCCGGCCTTCTCACCCTCTGCGGGGACGGGGATCGCCTGGAAGATCACCATGCGCCCGTCCGGGGAGAAGTAGGATTCACCGGCTTTGACATACTTTGACGCGTGGGTCAGCTGGGTGTAGTCACTCAGGAAGCTGCTCTCAAGGGTCGGCCATTGATCATCCCAACTCGGGTTGGGATTCATTGTTTCTTTATCCTGAGCCATCGAAACGGATGAGCACGCAGCAAATGCACACAGCGCGAGCGTCAAAGTCTTCATTGCGGGTCTCCTATGGGGTCTACACTGAACCTGCATGGTTGATACTAGGTCTCAACAACCCATTACTCGCGTCCGCACGGAACCGATCCCTTTCTTTGCGTACGAACCCCCATCGGACCCGATCCGGGTGATCCACGAGGACGATCAGTTCGTTGTCGTGAACAAACCCGCGGGGCTCTTATCCGTCCCAGGCATTGCGCCCGAAAAGCAGGACTGCCTGCGATCGCGGATCAAGGACATGTTCCCGCACGCGAAGGGCCCGATGACGTGCCATCGTCTCGATCTCTCGACATCAGGCGTGATGATCCTTGCGATCGACAAGAAGACCCACGCGAACCTCTCCGTCCAGTTCGAGTTCCGACGCACCCAGAAGCGCTACATCGCGCTGCTTGAGGGGCACCTCGACACAGACCAGGGACTCATCAACTGCCCCATGCGTAAGGACATGGAGATCCGTCCTCTGATGCTCGTGGACTATTTCGAAGGCAAACCCTCCCAGACCCAGTATCGGGTGTTGTCACGCGAGACCTATCGCGATCGACCTGTCACCCGCGTCGAGCTCGAACCCCGAACAGGACGCACGCACCAGCTCCGGGTCCACGCAGCGCACCCAAAGGTCACGACCGTTGGAACCTTGGGACAGAACAATGAGGACGAAACAACCGGGCTCGGGCACCCGATCGTCGGCGACGAGCTCTACGGCGACGCGACCAACGCGGATCGATTGATGCTGCACGCATCCATGCTCACGATCCACCACCCGCGCACGGGCAAGCAGATGACGTTCAAGGCAGCAGACCCGTTCTGATTCAGAACACCAACGCTGGCAGATGCGGCGCTGGCCAACTCAGTGCCGTTGACTCCATGAGCTTGCGGAGTTCCATCACGTCGTGATCCCCGAACGCGTTTCGATCGAACGAGTCGATATCCAACACCCCATAGCACGATCCGTCGTCGTTGAACAACGGGATCACTACCTCGGATCGGTCCCGCGGATCGCACGCGATGTAATGCTCGCCCAGACTCTTCACGTCGTGGACGAGGATCGGGCGTTTCTTCTCCCACGACATCCCGCACGCGCCGTGCAGTTCAATCGGAGAACACGCGGGTTTGTCGCGTGATGGGCCGAGGATCATCTGATCCGCGTCGGGGTCTTTCTCATAGAACCCGACCCAGGAGACCCCGAAGTCTTTGAAGAAGCGCCACAGGACATCGCACACCTCGCGCATGCGACGGTGACGATTCCCGGAAACCTCGGCGAGTGCGTACGCTACGGGCTTGTAATCTCGTTCAAAGACAGGCATACCAAACTCTAGATCATCGCGCAAGAAAAAACCCACCCGGCTGTGCGCTGAGTGGGTTCGAATATCGTGTTGCTTGAAAGATCAGAGCGTCGCGCTGGTGAAGGGCAGCAACCCCATGAAGCGTGCACGCTTGACCGCGTTGGCGACCATGCGCTGCTGACGCGCGTTGGTGCCCAGACGCTTGCGCCCGTAGATCTTCCCGTTGGGGGTCATCATGCGGCGGAGGGACTCGATGTCCTTGTAATCAACGTACTCGATACCCTTGTCGGATGTCACGGTGACCTTGCCGGTGGTGGGGGCGCTGTTGAATCGATCGGGCTTGTTCATGTCTGTATTCTCCGTCATGGACTTCGTGGCTCGGCTTCGCTGCACAAGCAGCCGTGACGAGCGACGGGGAGGGTTTCTATTCAGTCCTGAACCAGTTCAGGGCGAAGACTTTACGCACGCGACGCGTCCGCGTCGACCGGGTTGCCCAAGGATTCGGGGTGATATGCGTGCGAGTCTGGATTTTGGTCGGTATTCGACATTTTCTGATCGATCGAGATGCGCCCGGGGCCGCGGATGAGCAGATACGCCGTGGGGATCAGGAAGACGACGTTTCGGATCACCTGACACCATCCGACGCTCGAGCCGCAGATGAAGTTCTCATCCCCAAAGCACGAGCAATCCGCGCTCACATCCGTGAGGATGACGTGCATTAACGCGTAGATGAACACCGCGAGCAGCGCGCCAATCCCAAGCGCCGCGGATCGTGCCCGCAACCCGAGGATGAGCATCACCCCCGCGAACAACTCGAACCAAGGGATCACGAACGCACCGATGATGATCAACTCGGGGTGCGTATCCGCGTCGACAACCTGGAACCCCTTGATGGCCTCCGCGAAGGACTGGATCGCGGGGATCTTGTTGTAAGCTGCGAAGACAAACACCGCGCCGAGGAACAAACGCAACGGGAGTTGGAGCAGGATCGATTCGACCATGCTCGTCTGGGGGATTGCGTGCTTACTCATGGGGCGCTCCCTTCTTCCGTTGGGAACCCCGCGTTGACCCAATCGGTGTATCCCACACCCATGATCCGAAGATCCGTGAACCCGATCTGCGCGAGTCGGCGCGCGACGTTGTGCGACGCGTCGCACTCGCCTCCGACGCAGTAGATTACCACCGTGGATTCGGGGGGCATCGAGTTGGCGATCATGAACGCGCGATCCGAGTCCGTATCGAACAACGACGAAGCGAGCCATGCCGCGTATTGGATGTGCCCTTCCTCGAACTCATGCTCGTGACGCGCGTCGATGAAGTACGCGCCATCCTCCCAGAGTTTGTGCGACTGACGCAGGGTCAGGGTGCCTTCAGGAACGGGCGCGTCGAGAACCGCGTCAGAGACATCGATCTCTACGGGCGGGTTCGTGACGGGCGGATCGACAGGAGGCTCACCGGATCCGGTATCCGTCCCCGAGGTGGTATCGCCCGGATCCCCGGGAAGATCAATCGTTTTGTCACGTCCGCCTATGACATCACCATCGGTGTTGAGATCAACCTCGGAGATATCAACCGGCTTGATCACAAGCGCGTGAACCGTTCCGAACAAAAAGGCTGCCCCCACGATCGAGAGCAGCCCGCTGGTGATATGCATACATCGCATCGATAGAAACTCCGTGAAGAGCTGATTATTGAGCGCGGAGCTGACCGTACATCTGCATGGTCAGTTCCTTCTCGTCCTCAACATCCGTGGTGATCCGGATGGGGGTATTGAATCGAGGCGCCGGTGCGACGACCTTGCCGGTGATCTTGACGATCCAGTCCGTCTTCTCATCGTTCGCAGGCTCAAACGTCGTTTCCGACTCGAGCGCGATGGTGTTGAACGCAACGCTCTCAAGATTGAACGGCGTGCCGCTCTTGGACTTGACGTGGAACACCTTCTCGAAGGTATCCCCAACGATCATGCGTCCCATGGTGACGCGGACGGGGTCCATCGCGAGATCGCCGAGCACGCGTGCGATGACGGTGCCGGACATGATCGAACGGCGTGAGTCGTTCGTGCGGATGGTGACATCGGCACGATGGTTGTTCGGGCTCGCACCTGCCTTGACAGTCACGCGAACCACGGACATGCGGAGGGTCTCGCCGCGGTATTCTGTTTCGCCCATGTCTTCGACTTCGATATCGAAGATGTCGGGCTTGGCAACCGTGGCGCGGGTGACTTTGAAGTCATCCGTGCGCCCGTAGACCTTGAACTCCTTGGTCGCAGATGCACCCTTCTCAACCGCTTCGAACGGAATGATGTTGGGTTCGAGGACCACGATCGGCTTGACCATGGCGCGGACGATCAGGGTGATCGTCGGAGTGGTTTCTGCATCGGTGTAGATCGTGATATTGCGAGCGATGGTGCCTTGCTTGCCTTTGGGGTCGAACGCGACGTTCAGGTTCCCGGATTCGCCGGGCATGTAGGTCTTCTTCTCGAGTTCCGGAACGGTACACCCGCACGATGTTTTGACCTGGGTGATCGTGACCGGCCCAACCCCCGTGTTGCGGAAGAGGTAGCTCAGGGTCACGGTTTCCTGATCGAAGATTTCGCCCGCGTCTTGGGTCTTGCTGGAGAAGACCAGGTTGCCCTTGTTCTCCAGACCCGGCTGCATGACCGCGGGGTTCTCCGGCGAGAGGTTCTCGCGATCCAAGCTCTGGGCGGTTGCGCCGCTTGCACCCATCGCGAGCAATCCCGCAGTCATCATCAGGAACGTTTTCTTCTGCATACGCATTCGCGTTACCTCCCGTGTCCGTCAACCGTGTCCGTCAATGCCGCGCACATTTTAGAGAGTCGCAGCAGGTATCGAATCACTCTGTCTTTCGCCGGGATCGTTGTCCCGATCGACTCAATCCGCGAGATCTCCCGCGAGCACTCAATTCTGACCCCGAGAATCCGCATTTTCAAAGAGAATTCAAAGAAAACCGGACGTTGGGGCACGACGCCGCACCGAATCGGCAGCGATACACGATCAAAAAACGCCCCTCGGTGCGGGTTATTGCAGCCGAGGGGCATCCTCTCGCAGAATTATCCGTTAATCCGATCAGCAACCGCCCTCATTGAAACTCGTCAGGAACGCAGAAACATCAAAAAAGTTGAACTGCCCGTCGTTGTTGAAGTCCGCGGATTCATCTTGTGCGTTGAAGGCTGTCAGGAACGCGGACACATCCAAGAAGTCCAGATCGCCGTCACCGTTGAGATCCGCCGCTGCGACGCACGAGTCAACTGTGAAGGTCCGCATCTCCGTCAGGAAGCTATTGCGGATCGTTTCCTCCCGAACCCAAGGCGTTGGGTCGATGACCTCCACAGTGATCTCGTGGGCGCCGTCATCCAGATTCAATGTCGAGAGATCCAACTGGTCTTGTCCGAGGGCGCTGATGACGATGTTCCCGTCGACGCGCCAGATCACTTCAAGGTTGTGACCGTTAGGCTGCATGGGCAAGACCCACGCGACATCGTCACGCTCAAGCACCGATCCGTCCGCCGTTCCATCGTCAATCGGGTTCACCTCGCGATAGATCTGGTGGATGATCCGTTCGGCACTGGGGAGATTGAACGGTCGATTCAGGTTCCGCATCATCGAGTTGTTTGAAGGACGATACACCCCGAACTGTGAATAACTCGACCCCTCGTACGTGCTGACGGTGCCATCGAATCCCGGGAGCGATTCATCCATCCAGCGCCACCATTTGAGGTTGTTTGCGAGCTGGGTGTTCCGATCGAATGTCGACGAGTTGCGTGCGCTCGGCTCACTTCCTGAGTATGTCGTCGGCCCGCCGTAGGTGTACTCGTCCGCGAGATCGCCGAGCGAGTGCCCCATCTCGTGGATCGCGATCTCGACCGCGGCGCCGTTCTGACCGGCTGCGGTTCCAAGGTTATTGCTCGGGTACCCTGCGCCGCCGTACTTGCTCGAGTTGGAGATCGCGATGATCTGGTCAATGTCCGGAGCGCCCGCCGCTGCTTGATATGCCTTTGACACACTGACACACAGCAGACGCTCGGTGCCGCTGCACCAGTATTGCATATCGAGTGCCGTGTCCCGATTGATCCCGGGTGTCGGGTCGTTGTCGACACCCGATTCGTTGGAGATCACCTCGATCTGTGTCCATCGGAAGTATGGCTCATACGTAATGAACGGCTCGTACCGGAAGAAGTTGTTCTGGATACTCGTCGCGTCCGCAGAGAACTGCGCTTGCTCGGCTGCGGTGTACCCGTCACCGACGATCACAAAGTCCACCCGGTTATCGGGCACACCCCGGTTCGCGAGTTCCACCGCCGCGATGACTTCGAGCGCGACTTCGTCCGTGGGGAGGTAGAAGATCCCGCCTTCGAGCTCGCCGTGGTTGCCTTCCCAGCACCCATGGACCTTGGTCATGTTGTTCGTATCGACATCGACCCCGCCCTGCTGGGCATCGGGCTCATGGGCGATCGCGGTGCCAGAAATGAGGGTAAGAAGGACAATCGAGCGCAGACCCAAGGTGTTCATCGGGGTTCTCCAGGAGTAGTTTTCAAGCGTCAGGCTGAGACGCGAACGCGTGCAAACGGCAATCACAGCCGCCCAGCCCTTGTTTCGGACATTTTTCGGTACGGATGCACCCCTTCATTGGTTGCGGCGCAATCCGAGAGTTCAAACGTTTCGTTGAAAAACCGGGTCGGATGAATACCTCTCCCAAGGGATCCGTTTTCGGCAATGGTGCGAGCGTTCCGGGGTCTGCGGATCAAAGAACAGACCACACTCGACGCATGCGAATGCCCCGTCGACAACATGTGGGGTGTCGTCGAGTTTGCCGCCGCAACACCCACATGCTCGATGATCGATCATGTCACATCCCAGCTGCTTGATCCGTCGCGAACGAGCGGTATCGAGATACGTTCGAAACACGATGAGCATCACCAATATCAGGATGACGACGAAGACCGCCCCGAGCACCAACGTCTGGTTCCCCTTCGAGAACCCGATGACCCAAAGCATGATCCCCATCACCGCCGCGATCAGCGGGATGAAGCACATCACCGCAAGCACCTGAGACTTCCAAACACCCGATGTCGGGGTGGTTCGAATCTGGTCCTTCCGTTCACGGAGTGTGCTGTTGTTGAGCACGACATACATCTGGTCGCGTGCGTCGACGAGGCACGACGCTCGCCGTGCGGATTTACGTTTCAGGTCCTTGTGCACACCCGTGCGATCGCGTTGCAGGAACCCCTCCCATCGATCCGGGATCCACTGTGCGCCGCATTCGCTGCATTGGATTTGCGTTCCGGGTTCGTGCAAGTGATTCTTCAATGAGAACGCACACGAGGGACAGACCTTATAGATCTCTAGACAGGAATAGATCGTTAACCGATCGTGCACGTTGCGGATACCCTTGCTCGCGCGTCGGAACGCAAGCGCGTGATTCAGGCGTTCGCTCGCGACGAACCAGAGCACGAACACGCCAAAGACGGCAATGAACCCCGCGAGATTCCCCGCAGCACCCGGGATATTGAAGATGCTATTGCCAATCCATCCGGTGATCATCCAGGACCAACGCAGGAAGATCACAGAGCACACCAGAAATAACAATGCCGGCAGGATCGATTTCAATCGGCCGGCCCAACCGCGTTCGGATGTCTTGGAGGTTCCGTCTGCGACTTCAACCACCGGATCATCTGCATCGATCGACGAAGACTCCGACATCTCGAACGGGTACTCGGTCGCTTCCGCGTCGGACTCGATCAGATTCCCAAAGTCATCGAGCACGCCACGACGACCTTGAACCCAGGCAACCAGGGTGAACCAAACCTCAGACACAGACGCCACGAATCGCACGATACACAGATTCTAGTGCGTGTTCATCAGGGACACCCCGCGTTGAACTCCTGAAGGAACGCGGATACGTCGAAGAAGTCCGTGTTCCCGTCCCCGTTGAAATCGCCTCCGGCGTTGTAGTCTTGAAGGAACAGGGAGACATCGAAGAAGTTCAGGTCCCCGTCGTTGTTCATATCGGCTAGACAGAAAAACTCTCCACTATCAGGCAACACCGCATCAACTCGTACAGAAAATGGTTCGTCCCCAGAGTTCGCGGCAGTATCCCATCCAACTGTCATCGCATCGTTCGATTCGAAGTATGGTTTGGACATCGTGCTTAACGAGAACGCGTAAGTAGTGCCCCAGCGGATGGTGTTCGCGTTTACATCATTTGGGAATCCGATCGCTTGTCGATACAGAAACCTGCCCCCTGAAAACAAATCGACCGACCATGGCTGGGTATCGATCATCTGATCAAGATCATCGTGATACAAGGGCGCACTGAAGGTGATGTCCTGCGCATCATTGTCGATGCTTGCCGAGTGATCTAACCAAGCCAAGGGATACTCAGAGCTCTGGTTGTGGATGCAGTAGTCGTAGCGGTACATGAAACTGCTCTCATCGAACTCAACCCGTGAAGCGACATTGATTATCCCCGTCCCTGGGATTTCGACCGTATCGATGAGCACCCCATCGTCCGAGACCCCGATCCCATTCCCATGATCGCGCCACGCATAGATCGCAGGCTGTTGGTCATAAGTCGACCCGATCAGCGACGCATTGGCGGACCCCGGCGCGAACACGACCTGCCGATAGCTCACATTGTTATTTCGCGCCGATGCATCCAACTCTCCCGGCACAATCACCTGCGTTTCCACGAAGTACAACGCGTCCGGATCGCTCACATCCGCGAGTTCGACCTGCACACGCTTATAGATGGCGTCGCCCGCTTGCCCCATGCTCGTGAACGGGTACGGGTACTCCCCGGTGTGAGCATTCACCTCGGTGCGAGGCCCCATCATCGATTGCACGCCGTTGATGCTTGCGCTGCTTGTATCCGAGCACCCAACACCGAGCGCGTCGAAACCCGCAGGCGTGCACCCGAGCCCGCACGCATTCCCCGCGAGCGGGATGTTGGTATGACGCACAAACCCGATCCCGATCTGCTCGATCCGGTGGTCCTTGAGTTTGTAGATCGATTGCACAATCAGTGGGTGTTGATTCGTCGAGGGGGTGTACGAAACGGGCATATCCCCAACATTGCACAGCGTTGTCCCGAACGAGTACGCGACCTTCCCGTCGACAAACCCGTAACTTGTTGCTCCGCTGATCTCCGAGCAGATAAGGTCTGGGCCTGCGAGCGCGTGTGCGGAAAGGCACCCAAGAGAAAAGATCAGTGTGCGAATCATGAGTCACTCCTGTGTGTGAATGCGAGTATTCACTCTACCACACCACATCAGGAGCTCATCATTGAATCTCGCAGATGCCTACGGAACAAGCCCAATCGTGAGAGGCGTCTTCTCCAACGCCCCCGGGCTCGTTGGGTTCAGTTCGCCTGATTCCACACGCTCGCGCCACCCTTCGATCGCGTCGTGTACATCCTTCGTGGATTTTGCTTCACGCAGCGCGTTCTTCAACGGCCGACAGTGCCCGCCGTTGATCGGCTTACCCAGCAGATTCGCCTTCTGACGGAACACATGGCGCGCGTGATCCGCGTCGCGGTACTCGATCATCCGATCGAAGAAATCACGAAGCATGTCGAGTTTCTCGTGCTCACTCGGACGCAGATCCGAGAGATCGATCGACGCGACGCCCTGTTCGTCGCTCGGGTCGATGCCCAGCTCGATCACGCGTTGTTGCAGCGCCCACCCGAACCGGAACAGCCAGGGATTCGAGAACGACCCGCGTCCGATCATGACCCCGGCGCACCCCGTGAAGTGCATCATCCGGATGACGTCGGTCTCGTGCTTGATATCCCCGTTACCAATCACCGGCACATCGGGAAACCGTTCGCGCACATCGTCGACGACGCGCTTGATCCCCATCAGATCGCACGAGCCCTTGAACTTCTGCTCGGTGGTCCTGCCGTGCACCGTAATCATCGACGCGCCGCGTTCGATCAGTCCGATCGACAACTTGCTCGCGATCCCCGCGTCCTTGGCCTGCTCGTCCCATCCGAGACGCATCTTGGCCGTGAGCGGCACATGCCCCGGCATCGCGGCGCGTACTTTCTCGAAGATCGCGAAGGTGTTGCCCAGATCACACATGAGCATCGACCCGCCGTTCTTCTTCGTGACCTTGTCAACGGGGCATCCCATGTTGATATCGACGACGGTCGCGCCGTGCGCCGCACACCACGCAGCACCCTCTGCGAGGATGTCCGGGTCCGACCCGTACAACTGCATCCCGATCGGTTTATCGAGGTTATTCGTCTGGGCAAGGTCCCGGGTGGTCTCGGCGCTGAGCAGGAGTCCCTTGGGACTGAGCAGATCGGTACATGCCAGACCCACCCCTCCCAACTCCCAACAGGTGATCCGCCACGCGAGCTCGCACCACCCCGCGATTGGCGCAAGCAACAGGTTCGATTCGAGTTGAACCGACCCGGAGGGTGCCCTGAGGATGAGCGGACGCGCAATCACGGGGTGATGATAACCACAAGTCCTTGCGATTTCGTGCGTTAGTTCATGATCGAGAGGATGATCAACAGCGCGATCCCGCCCATGATCCCCGCGATGATGTCGTCGAGAAGGATGCCCCACCCGCCCGCGATCTTCTGCATCGCGCCCGCAGGCCAGGGTTTGAGAATGTCGAACGCACGGAACAGGAAGAATGCCCCGAGGACCGCGCCCATCGTCGTCATGGGACAGTTGCAGATCCCCGCGGGGATGAACATGAGCGTCAGGCATTGCCCTGCCGTCTCATCCGCGACGACCTCGGACGGGTCCTTGCCCCACTTGGCTTCCGCCTCATGCCCCAGCAGGACGCACGCGCCGGAATAGATGATACAGATCAGCGCGAGCACGAGGAAGTACACCCACGCGAGCGGATCGCCCGGGCCGATGCCGAGCATAATCAGCACGTATGCGATGAGGATGGGGGGCAACGATCCCCATGTCCCCGACGCAGGACGCATGTACCCAAGCCCGCCGGTCGTGAGAAGCATCTCGGAAGATGGAGACATCGTGATCATGGGCGTAACCCTTTTGTGATTCGTGGTTTATCGCTTCTTGGCGCTCTGTCCGCCCTTGTTGGACTTGGGGCGCTGTTTCGCGCTGGGGCCAGGGACCTTGGTCGACTTGCGGGCCTTTTTGCCCCGCATCGCTTCGAGCATCCGTGCGTTCTCTTCGATCGTGTGCTTCGCAGCCTGTCCAATATACGGCAAACCCGAGAGCACGGTGGTAACCACAGTTGCCCAGACGAGCAGCAGGATCACCAATCGCCCCGAACTGCCGGGCACTGGTGATCCGAGCGCGACGATCAGCAGGACCACGGGGATCGTGATGCTCTGGAGGATCATCTTTGCTTTGCCCATGGATCCAGCGGAGAAATCAACGCCGTCCGCCTCGTAGACCCCTCGGATCGAGGTGACGAGGAGCTCACGCATGAGGATTGCAACAACCATCCACGGCGCGACACCTGAAACCTGAAACTCCGTCGCGTTGGGCATCAATGTGGCGCGAAACGCGGGGGTGACGAGCATGACGAATGCGCCGATGACCAATAGCTTGTCCGCCATCGGGTCCATGATCCGCCCGAAACGGGTGATTGCTTTCCATTTCCGCGCGAGATGCCCGTCGAGTGCGTCCGTGATCGCCGCGATGATGAAGACGATCGCAGCGGCGATGATCAGCGCATTGCCCTCTGCGCCAACCTCCCCAACCCGATCAATACCAGTAGGTTCCGAGCTCAGGATGCGTGATGGGACACCCGAGAGCAACCCAATAAACACCCACGCGAGCACCACCCGAAGCAGGGTGAGCAGGTTGGGGATGTGGACTTTGCGATCGGGCTGCTGTTGGAGCATCATCTGCGGTGCGTTCATGCGGCGATGATAGTGCCCAATACCCCGCGATGTCGCGTGTCCGATGGAATCGGACGTGTTGTTCGTGTGTGAGAAGAATCCGCGTTTCACGTGTCCTAAAGCGGTTGGTGAGTGGAAGCGAACCGCCGCGGGCACTATCCTCACGATCACAGAAACCCGCGCGTTCTCGCGTGGGTGTTCATGTGGTCCGGGTCGTCGACGAAGAGCACGCGTCGTTCGACATCATGCTCGGCCACATCGCACGCTTCGGGCCGGTCCGTTGCGTGTGCTCGAAGAGGTTCTCACCCGATTTCGGGAACGAAAGAGACACGGTGGAACAGATCATCGATCCGATCGCGCTGTACCTCATCTGCGGTCTCGGAGCAGCAGGCATCGCACTTGCCCTGCCGCGCCGTGATCGAGAGGGCGGGCGCACCATGACAATCGTGGGGGGGCTGCTACTCGCAGCAACCTTCGGGCTCGGCGCACTCATGCTTGGACTCAAAGCAGGAGAAACCGAGAGCCCGCTCCCGAACTACTTCTTCTACCCCTTCGCCGCGATCGGGCTCGGCGGTGCGCTCCGCATGATTACGCACAAGCGCCCCGTCTACTCCGCGCTCTACTTCATCATGACGATCATCGCGAGTTGCGGCATGTACCTGCTGCTCTCCGCAGAGTTCATGGCCTTCGCCCTCGTCATCATCTATGCGGGCGCCATCCTTATTACCTACCTCTTCGTCATCATGCTCGCGACCCAAGCACCCACGGGCGATAAGGACGAGCTCCTCGACGAGGTCGACGCGGAAGCACGCGAGCCCTACCTCGCCAGCGCGATCGGGTTTGTGCTCATCGGGTTGCTCACCGCTGCGATGTTCCGCGGGATCGGCGATCTCCCCGAACCAACCGACTCCATGACGCTCGCACAGGCAGAAGACGCCGTGCTCGTCAATCTTCCCAAGAAGGTTGACAGGATTCTTGAGCGCAACGACCTGCTCCCCGATGGGTGGCGCGTCGCACGCGATCCGGAATCGGGCAAGGCGATGCTCGATGTCGACGCACGCACGATCACGATCGAACTCGTCGACGGCAAGGACTCCCACGGGCACGCGAATGTCCTCGCGACCCGCGTCCTCACGAGCGAGGACTGGCCTGCCGATCTGAGCGCGAACAACCTCGATCGTCTTGGGTACAACCTGCTCAATGATCATCCCATGATGATCGAGGTCGCGGGGATCATCCTGCTGATGGCCATGCTCGGTGCAACCGTCCTCGCACGCAAGCACGTCGAGCTCGAGGAAGACCTCAAGGCTGCCCAAGCCCGCAAGCTCGGCGCGTACATCGGTGACGAGCAAGGAGGTGCAGCATGATCGATTCGATCCTCAGCATCATCGAACCCGCCCAGCTCGCGTTCCCCGAACCCGTCGAAGCATCCATCATCGCGCCGTACCTCTTCGTGTCCGCTGCGATGTTTGCCATCGGGCTCATCGGGTTCCTGACCCGCAAGAACATGATCGTCATGTTCCTGTGTACCGAGCTCATGTTCCAGGCTGCGGGCTTGGCGCTCATCGCGTTCGGACGTCACCACTTGGGTGCGGACGGGCAGACGTTTGTGATCTTTGTGCTCTGTGTCGCCGCGGCCGAAGCCGCGATGGCGCTGGCGCTCGTCGTGTTGCTCTTCCGTCATCGTGAATCCCTCGGCGCATCCGCCTGGAAGGAACTCAACGGATGATGACTTCCTCGCTGATTAACTCGTTCACATCATCGATCGCGACGCTCGCGCCCGGCGCGACGGATCACGCAGCCCCCGCAGCGGTCGGGCACGGCCCGAGCTGGGTCATGCTGATCCCGTTCCTCCCGTTCGCGGCTTTCATCCTCAACGCGCTCTACGCCGCGTTCGGGGTCAAGTCCAAGCTCCCCGCGTGGACCACGATCGCGACGCTCGCGGGCTCGTTCATCGCGGCGCTCGCGATGTACATGAACTTCGACGGCAACGCCTACACCGTGCAGGCCTTCGAATGGTTCAACCTGCATTACGGCGACAAGTCCTTCGTCGCGAACTTCTCCTTCTATGTCGATACGCTGACGATCTACTGGATGTTGTTCGTGACGGGTCTGGCAACCCTCATCGCGCTCTATGCAAGCGAGTACATGTCCCATGATGTCGGGCAGGGGTACAACCGATTTTTCGCAGCGTTTGCGCTCTTCGTTGTCTCGATGGCGTGTCTGGTCATGGGCGACAACCTGCTCATGCTCTACCTGGGGTGGGAAGGCGTGGGTCTGTGTTCCTACCTGCTCATCGGGTATTTCTACAAGAAGCCATCCGCGGTCGCAGCGGCGAAGAAGGCGTTCATCGTCAACCGCATAGGTGACCTCGGTCTCGCGCTCGGCGTGTACCTGACATTCGTTCACTTCGGGACGGTGCAATACGCCGAGCTGTTCTCGAACGAAACACTCCTGTCGTACACCGCCGCCGCATCGCACGGCGACTTCTCTGCGATCCCCGGCGAGGCCCAGTGGATCGCGCTGCTCCTCATGATCGGTGCGTTCGGCAAGTCCGCCCAGTTCCCGTTGTATGTCTGGTTGCCCGACGCGATGGAAGGCCCGACCCCCGTGTCGGCGCTCATCCACGCCGCGACCATGGTGACCGCGGGCATCTACCTGATCGCCCGCATGTACCCCGTGTTCATCGTCTCGGAGAACGCGCTCCCCATCGTGGCCTGGATCGGCACGATCACCGCGTTCCTCGCGGCGACGATCGGGATGGCGCAGTTCGACATCAAACGCATCATGGCCTACTCGACCGTGTCCCAGCTCGGGTACATGTTCGCGGGTCTCGGGTTCCTGACACCCACCGGGGGCGCGTACCACGTGCTCACCCACGCGTTCTTCAAGGCGCTGCTCTTCCTCTGCTGTGGCGCCGTCATGCACGGGTTCGCGGGTCAGCTCGATCTCCGCAAGCTCTCGGGTTTGTGGAAGGTGCCCGGTTGGCGCATCGTCTCGATCGGGATGCTCATCGGGTGCATCAACCTCGCGGGCGTGCCGTTCACTGCCGGTTACTTCTCCAAGGACACGATCCTCGCAGAAGCATTCGTCACCCCCGGGTATGCGTTCCTGGGTTGGGTGCTCCTGCTCACCGCAGGGATGACCGCGTATTACACCTTCCGCGTGTTCTTCCGCGTGTTCGTCGGTCCCGTCGAATACCACCCGGGTGATGACCTTCACGACCACGATCACGATCATGGGCACGGCGAAGAGCACCACCACGACGCGGGTCAGCACGGCGATCACCACGCGGACCATTTCCACCCGCACGCACCGGGCTGGGCGATCAACACCGTCCTCGTCATCCTCACGGGGTGCTCGATCCTCGCGACGGGGCTCTACTTTGTCGGCGGCGACAAGGAAGCGCACACCAAGCACTACGCAGACACCATGGTGTCTGCATCGTCCGCCTCGTACCACTCGCACTACGGCACACACGCCTTCGAGTACTACGAGAAGGACCCCGAGCACTACCCCGAGCCCGGGCACGGCCCGCGCGGCTCGATTGACGCGGCGCTCTCCATGCCCATCACCGGCGGCGACCCGCACAAGATGATGTACTACATCTCCGGCGTCATCGGCGTCATCGGGATCGCCCTCGCGTTCCTGCTGCACTATCTTGGACGCACCAAGGCATCCGAGTGCAAGATGGATGCCATCGCCAAACGCTTCGGCCCGATCCCCAAGTGGGCTGAGAACAAGTGGTACGTCGACGAGTTCTACCACGCACTCTTCGTCAAACCACTCCGAATCATCTCACATGTGTTCCACTGGGTGGACAAGCTACTCGTTGACGGGATCGTCAATGTCTTCGGGTTCCTCCCGCGTGTGTTCGCATGGATCATCCGCCCGAGCCAATCGGGTGTGCTCCAGGGATACGCGGTCTCGATGGCCGGCGGGTTGGCCATCATCCTCTTCGTCGTCCTCGTGATCGTCGCGCGTGCAGGGGGTGCCTCATGAGTCTCGATGTCTGGTCCCTCATCGTCCTGATCTTCTTCCCCGCGCTGGTGGGGATCTTGATCGGATTCGTCAAGAACGAGGACAACGCGTACCGCATCGCACTCGCGACCACCATCGCGTTGTGCGTTCCCGCGGTGGCGCTGCTCGCGAACTTCGATTTCTCTCACGGCGGGATGACCCAGTTTGAGCACTCGATCCCCTGGGTCCCTGGGTTGGGTCTTGAGTTCTCGATCGGGATGGACTCCGTGAGTCTACTGCTCATCCTCCTGAGTGTTCTGCTCGGCCCGATCGTCGTGCTCGCGTCCAAGACCGCGATCACGAAGGATCGCAAAATGTACTACGCGTGGCTCACCGTGCTCCAGGGCGCAATGGTCGGCGTGTTCGCCGCACAAGACCTGCTGCTCTTCTACATCTGCTTTGAGTTCACGCTGCTCCCGATGTTCATCCTGATCCGCAAGTATGGATCGACGAACCGCATTGCCGCGTCGACGAAGTTCTTCCTCTACACATTCACCGGGTCCATGATGACCCTCGCGGGTCTCATGTATGTCGTCTGGTTCGTCGCACAGGATTCCCAGCTCGGACGCTGGACCCTCGACATCGCCGCCCTGACGCACTACGCCGGGAACATGAGTCTCACAGAGCAGGGGTGGGTCCTCGCCGCGATGCTCGCGGGGTTCGCCGTCAAGGTGCCGCTCTTCCCCGTGCACACCTGGTTGCCCCTCGCACACACCGAAGCACCGACCGCGGGTTCCGTGATCCTTGCGGGTGTGCTGCTCAAGCTCGGTACCTACGGGTTCTACCGCTTCGCCGTGCCCCTCGCACCCGAAGCATTCTTCGAGTACGCACCCCTCATCGCGATCCTCGCAATAATCGGGATCATCTACGCGGGTCTCATCTGCTGGGTGCAGGACGACATCAAGAAGCTCGTCGCGTACTCATCCGTGAGTCACCTGGGGTTCTGTATCCTCGGCTTGACCGCGCTCAACGTTACCGGGTTCTCCGGGTCGATCCTCTACATGCTCAGCCACGGTTTCTCCACCGGCGGGCTCTTCCTCATGATCGGGTTCATGTACGAGCGATACCACACGCGTGACATGAACACGGTGGGGGGGCTCGCGTCCAAGATGCCCGTCTGGGCGACCTTCATGGTCTTCTTCGCGATGGCTTCCGTTGGTCTACCCGGGCTCAACGGGTTCCCGTCCGAGCTCCTGTGCCTGATCTCCGCGTTCCAGTCCGACGCCGCGTGGAACGCAGCGGGCGAGCCCGGCGCGTGGGGCGCATCGCTCGGGCCATGGTTCGCAGTCTTCGCGGGTACCGGCATGGTCATTGCCGCGATGTACCTCCTGTACATGGTCGGGAAGATCTGCTTCGGCGCGTACAAGGAACCCGCGGATTACCACCCGCACGACGAGCTCCCGACGGACCTCAACACCCGCGAGATCATCACCCTGACGCCGCTCGCGATCGGGTGCGTGCTCTTCGGTCTCCAGCCGACCATGCTCCTCGACGCGATCAGCGAGCCGGTCAACAACACCGTCCGCATCGTCGAGCAGGCCAACGGGATCGAGCCGGGTGAACCAGCGGCTCGTCTGATTATCAACGAACACGCCGACGATCACAGCGATCACGGAAACGACCACGGAGGAGATTCGCATGACTGAGAAACTCGCGATCCTCTGGCCCGAGATCTTCCTCTTCATCGGCACCTGTCTCGTGATGCTCACGGGTCAGTGGCCGTCGCGCGCCATCCGCCAGTTCACGCCGTGGATCTGCGCGACATCGCTGTTGCTAGCGTTCTTCGCCGCGATGACCTCGCCGCCGACGCAGGGCATGTTCCCCGCGATCGTGCCCTACGCGAAGATGATCATCGCGACCGTCGGGATCATGATCCTCATGCTCCTCTCGGGGACTGTCGATCGTCAGCTCGAAACCGAGGTCGATCAGGGCAAGCCCTTCCAGTCCATCCGCTCAAACCGCGGCGAGTTCTACGCGTTCTTCATGTTCTCCCTTACGGGGCTCATGCTGACTGCGTCCGCCGACGATCTGATCTGGTTGTTCCTCGCGCTCGAGCTCACCTCGCTCCCGACCTACATCATGGTCGCGGTCTCGCGTGAAGAAGACAGCGCCCTCGAAGCATCCGTGAAGTACTTCTTCCTCGGTGCACTCGGTGCCGCGATCTTCCTCTACGGGTTCGCGATGCTCTACGGCGCGACGGGGACCACCAACCTCAACGAGATCGCAACGGTCTTCGCGAACGACGGGATCTCCTCGATCGGGATGATCGGGATGCTCATCGCCGTCATCGGCGTGTCGTTCAAGATCGCTGCGGTCCCAATGCACTTCTACACGCCCGATGTGTACCAAGGCGCCGCGTCGCCCGTGTCCGCGATGCTCGCGTTCGTGCCGAAGACCGCCGGGTTCCTCGCGCTCATGTTCCTGCTGGGAACCGTTGGTTGGAAGGACGGGCATCTTCCTGTTGAGCTTGAAGCAACCCTGTGGATCATGGCCGCGTTGACCATGACCGTGGGCAACGTTCTCGCGCTGCTCCAGTCCTCCGTGAAGCGTATTCTCGCGTACTCCTCGATCGCCCACTCCGGGTACATGCTCGTGGGGATCATCGCGGGCCCGGGCGCAGCCGACGGCCCGTTCTACCAGAACGGTCTCGCCGCGGTCCTCTTCTACCTCTTTACCTACGGCGTCATGACCGTGGGTACCTTCGCCGTCCTCGCATCGCTCGAGCACCGCAACGGACGCGAAGCCGATCACATCGACGACATCCGCGGGATCTGCAAGTCCCATCCGCTCCTGGGTTGGACGCTCGTGATCACCGTTCTCTCGACGCTCGGGTTCCCGCCCCTGCTCGGGTTCATCGGCAAACTCGGTCTCTTCTCCGCGGGCATCAGTGCCGGGCACTTCGCCCTCATTGTGGTCCTCGGGATCAACTCCGCGATTGCTGCGTGTTACTACCTCCGCCTGATCGCCGTCGCGTACATCGACGATTCCGAGAAGTCCGGCGACCCCGTCTACGCGACCCCCTTCTTCATGCGTCCGCTCGCCGGGCTCGTGAGCGCGGGCGGCGTCATCCTCTTCATGATCATGTCCGGCCCGATCGTCGACGGCGCACTCAACGCCGCGACCTACAACGCGCCCGAGCAAGTCGATCATGATCACGATGATCATCACGCACATGACGAGTCGCACGACGACGAGGTCGCTAAGCTCGACGACTAAGAGAAGCCCACCCCATGCTCGACGCGCTCAACGCATTCCTCGTTCCCGCACTCTCCGATGCTGCCGGAGCTGCGTCGGGCTCAGGAACACCCGAGCATGTCGCATACTTCTCTTTAGCGGGCCTGACAGCGCTCCTGACCCTCACGGTCCTCGAGGTCGTCCTTGGGATCGACAATGTGGTCTTTATCGCGATCCTCACGGATAAGCTTCCCGAAGAGAAGCGGCCAAAGATCCGCAACATCGGACTCCTGCTCGCGATGGTGATGCGTCTGATCCTGCTCGGGCTCGCGTTCTGGATCGTCAAGCTCACCGAACCCCTGTTTACCGTGTTCGATCGCGGATTTTCCGGCAAGTCCCTCCTCCTCTTGGGCGGCGGGCTCTTCCTGATCTTCAAAGCTGTTAAAGAGATCCACCACCTCGTCGAGGAGGGTGGCGCCCACAAGGACGACCCGCATGTGCGCCCCGGGATGAAGAAGGTCGCCGCGACGGTGGGGCAGGTGCTCGTCCAGATCCTCATGCTCGATCTGGTGTTCTCGCTCGATTCGGTGATCACGGCTGTCGGGATGACGAGCAACTACTGGATTATGGCCACCGCCGTGATCATCTCGATCGGGGTCATGCTTGCGTTCGCAGGTCCCATCGCCCGGTTTGTGAATAACCACCCCACGATGAAGACCCTCGCGCTCGCGTTCCTCGTGCTCATCGGCGTGCTGCTCGTCGCAGAAGGCATCGGCGAACACTTCAATCGCGGGTACATCTACTTCGCGATCGTGTTCGCGTTCGTGCTCGAAATGATCAACATGAAGGCCGGCGCACGGCGCAAGAACAATGTGCCTCGCGTGCCCGAGCCCGATCTCGATCTCGATCACGAATGATCATGGTTCCGGGTTAAGCACCATCACCGCGTGCGGCCCGATCCCGTCGATCTCGAAGATCCCGCCGACGATCTCAAACCCGAGCTTCTGGTAAAACCCGAAAGCGTTCTCACGCGCGTTGCACCAGATCGGATCGCGATCAATCGCCCACACCCGATCCCGCGCCTGCTCAACAAGTTCGCGTCCGAGCCCGGTGCCCCGCGCTTCGGGGACGGAGGCCATGCCTCGGATCCGCCAAGCCTTGGGTTCGCTGTCTGGGTCGGTGGGAGGCTGAGCGTGGCGATACATCGACAGGATCGCGAGCACATCGCCCGATTCGTTCACGGCCCCCAGATGGAAGGTGTCCAGATCGTCGTCACCCGGATAAACAAGCTCTTCCGGGCGTTGGTGGGGGCGCAGGACGCACTGACGGACCGGGCGGGTTTGCGCGGCGCTGAGTTCACGGATTTCAATCGTCATCCGAAGGTTCTCCAGCGAGGTGGTGCTCGATCGCTTCGAGGAAGGTACGCCCGAACTCGTCGAGCTTCTTCTGCCCGATCCCGCGGATACCCAAGAGCTCGTGCCGATTCGTCGGCTTGTTCAGCGCAAGCTCAACGAGTGTCGAGTCATTAAACACAACATATGGCGGCACGCCTCGCTCCTCCGCGATCGACTTCCGCAGCGCCCGCAATGACTCGAACAACGCCTTCTCGTCGTCGTTCATCGGGCGGCGCGAGACGACACGCGATGCGCGCGTGCGCCGGTTCCGTTCGCTCTTCTCCGACCCGGTCCCGATCGGGCGTGCGAGCTCGATTGGCTCGAGCCCTTTCATCACGCTGACGCCGCAATCGCCGAATGCGAGGGTCTCGAACCGATCATCGACGACGCGGGTGAGCGCGTCCGCTGCGATCAGTTGATCGATGAACGACATGACCTCCGCTTTGCGCCGCGATTTAAGCATCCCGTGCACGCGGAGAGAGTTGTGTCCGTACTCGCGGATGCGCTGGGTTTCCCCGCCTCGCACGACATCGCAGATATGCGAGGCGCCGAACCGCTCGCCAGTACGTGCAACGGCACTCAGGATGATCTGTCCGATGCGCTTCGAATCTTCCTCGGGCGCGGTTTCCCCGAGGCACACATCGCACGCGCCACAGTTCGTTTGTCCCTCGGGCGGGGTGTAGTTCTGCCCGAAGTGCTCGCTCAGGAACTTGTGCCGACACGAAAAGCTCGCGACGAACCGGCGCATGTCTCGCACAAGCTGTATCTGCGCACTCGGGTCGACCCCCGACTCCGACGCGTTCATTTCTATGAGTCGCTCCCAGCGCCCGCCATCGCTCGGAGCGTACAAAAGCAAACATTCCGCGTCCAACCCATCGCGACCCGCGCGTCCGGTTTCCTGCTGATATGCCTCGATGCTCTTGGGCATGCTCGCGTGAACGACGAGGCGCACATTGCTCCGATCGATCCCCATCCCGAATGCGACCGTCGCGACGACGATGTCGAGCGTTTCGTTGCTGAACGCCTGCTCGACCTCGTGACGCCTGGACGCGTCGAGACCCGCGTGGTACGCATCCGCGTCGAGCCCGAGCGTGCGGAGCTCGTCTGCGATCTTCTCCGTGTCCTTGCGGCTCAGGCAGTACACGATCGTCCCGCCACCCTCACCCGCGCTCGCGTGCCGACCGACCGCCGCCGCGATCTGATGGGCTGCGTTCTCCCGCGCCTGAATGCGATAGGTCAGATTCGGGCGATCGAAGGTCCCGATCATCACCTCCGCGTCGCCCAGACCGAGCTGCTTGACGATGTCCTCGCGCACGCGAGGTGTCGCCGTCGCGGTAAATGCCTGCATCGGGACACCCGGCGCGATCGATCGCAGCTCCGCGATCCGACGATACTCGGGTCGGAAATCGTGACCCCATTGACTGATGCAGTGCGCCTCATCGATCGCGATGCACCCGAGCCGATCCTGATCGCACATGATCCCGACGAGCGTCTTGAACGACGGCGTCACCACCCGCTCGGGTGCAGCGAGGACGAGATCGAGCTCACCCGTGACGAGCTGTTTCGCGATATCGCGCGACTCGTCGAGCTCAAGACCCGAGTGCATCGCCGCGGCTTTGTACCCCTGAAGCTCGAGCCCCCGCACCTGATCCCGCATCAGCGCGATCAACGGCGAGACCACGATCGTCGCTTTGCCCGTGATGAGTGGGGGCACCTGGTAGCACAAGCTCTTCCCGCCACCCGTGGGGAGGATCGTCAGACAATCGTGTCCCTCGACCCCCGCGGCGATTGCACGCATCTGCAACGGGCGGAGCTCGTCGTACCCCCAGACGCGCTCAACAACCCGCAGGATCTCCTCCCGCACCGATTCCGTGCCCTGATCTTCCGTGCTCATCGCGGACATAGATGCAGTATAGATCGCTCGATTTCCACGTGTTCATCGAGGGATTGACTTCTCGCGTTCTCGATTACTCAATCGAAAATCAGCTCGATCGGGAAGGATGAGGAATCGAAAGGACCAAAGAGCTGCTGCGCACCCGTCTGCCAGTTCGTACCCCGTCCGGCCCCATCCGGGCGTTCGACGAGGAAGTACACGTTACGTACGTCGGGGGGGAGCACCCACTCAATGGGTTGATCGATCTCATATGTCGGGAACTGCTTTGACCCGAGCGACGGGAACTCGCCCTGCGGCCCAGTATGCGGCTGCCCGATCCAGAGCCCCACACGAATATCTGCGCCAGCCGTGCTATCACCCGATCGAATCCGGATCGGACACACGACGAGTTGTTCGCGCAGATCAATCGTCCCCAGATCGACGATGCCCTCATCTTGATTGTGTTGGAGACCTTGTGTGTCGAGATTCTGAACGTATGACCCTGCAACAACCCGCGCGCGGGTAAGTAACCCAGAGAAGGCACGCTCGAACCGTCCGTTCTCCTCAGGGAGAATCCAGAGATGCAGTTCTTCTCCGTTTGCATCGGTGAACCAAGCATGAATCTCCAGCCCACGTCGTCCGCCCGTTCCTGGCAAAAGCACCCGCCCAATGACGGTGCCATCTCGTGAAGATGGACTCTGTAACGGCTCGTTCTGAACTGATGACGCCTCGTTGCGTGTATCCTCGATCGAGACAGGATCACGGGTGCATCCAGGCATGAGCATGAGTATGCTGGCCGTAACAACAACAGGAATCATCGGTGGCATGTCATTACATACCACTCGATGTCGAACCGGGTTGAGGAGAGTGAATAGGAATCTGCGCTAATCTACAGTATTTTGATAACTTCTGACATATCGGGGTCGTTCCAAAACTGCATTGAAGAGTTGTTTCTGGCTGTTGCATCAGAACCTATTCATGTCTTGCAAAGGATGCAAATCTGATCTCAGGCTATCAGCTCTGGATACCATTCCGCCATGCACACCCACGATCAGCAGACCATCGATCAGGCCCTCCGTAGTGCCTGCGCCCACGTCGGACTCACGGACACACTCGACAGCGTCCTCGAACTCGCGGGCTTGTGCGATTGCCCGAGCGACACGATCGCGCACGACGGGCTCGAACGTGCTGCGGGGCAGATCGCGGGGATGGATACTGACCAGATCAATGATCTCATCCGCGTGGGGACGGCCCATTTCCATCTGCTCAACAAAGCAGAGCAGCTCAACATCGTCCGCGTGAATCAACAGCGCGAACGCGCGAGCGAAACGGGCGACCCCCGACCCGAGTCCATCGACCAGGCGATGCACACCCTCAAATCGCACGGCATCTCCATCGATCGCACCAAGGAACTCCTCGGACAACTCGACATCCAACCCACGTTGACGGCGCATCCGACGGAGACCCGCCGTCGCACGATCCTTGATAAACAGACGGATATCGCAACGTGTGTCGTGGCGCTCCGTGACGAGTCCCTTTCTGCGCGTGCTCGCAAGGATATTACTGATCGTCTCGATCGGATTGTTTCGGTGATGCTGCTCACCGATGAGATCCGCGCCCAGCGCCTGGGTGTCCCCGACGAGGTCATCAACGGCGTCTAC
>SPJK01024452.1_pt1 | contig 35693 bp, 27 predicted proteins | sample 3741771 | NCBI WGS metagenome assembly SPJK01 (sample SAMN10925997, study PRJNA522277) | cold seep metagenome | isolation source: Elba SIP-enriched marine methane seep metagenome, extraction at timepoint T2 | place: Italy: coast of Elba, Mediterranean Sea
CCTCTACTACAGTGACGATGATATGGTCACATGTCCCTCTACGACTTTCGGCAAAGCGGAAAGTCCAGCTAAGGTTGCATACTTTTTTGCACGATAGCCAATAAGTCCGAATGAATGCTACTACTGGCAGCAACGATTTCCCCGTTCGCTAAGGATCGGTTTTCGCCCTGAAAATCTGTAACTACTCCACCGGCTTCACGTACCAGCAAAATACCCGCGGCGATGTCCCAAGCATTGAGGCTATACTCGAAAAAGCCATCAAACCGCCCGCAAGCCGTAAACGCCAGATCGAGTGCGGCTGCTCCCCATCGGCGAATTCCTCTGGTATTTTGCATCAGAAAAGCAAAAGCCTCCAGGTATCCCGTCATGCGCTCGTAGTCATAATAGGGAAAACCGGTAGCCAACAAGCTATCGGCTAGCTGATCGTTAGCTCGGCAGTAGATTTGTTGCCCATTCAACCAGGCACCACCGCCCGCCCAGGCGTAAAAGCATTCGCTCCTCATGACATCGTATACCACACCAACAACCGCTTCTCCTTTGTGTTCCAACGCAACACTGACCGCGAAATGAGGAAGCTGGAATAGAAAATTAGTGGTACCGTCCAATGGGTCGATAATCCAGCGCCAATCGCCCAAAGCTTGCTCTGTAGTTGCTTCCTCTGTCAAATAAACAGCCTCGGGCAAGAGGGTACTCAAGCCTTTGACCAAGCTTTGTTCTGCCTCTTGATCAACATAGCTAACTAAGCTATTGAGCGCTTTTTCTTCGATGGCCGATTGTTGCACCTTTCCCAGTTCGCCACGGATAAAAACAGCCGTTTGTTCAACAATAGGCAAAACTTGCCGGCATAGGTGTTCAGGAGAGTACTTCATCATTTGCTAAAATGGGTTTGCCGTCAAACTACGAGAAATTCCTCATTTTCGCTGATCGAAAACCTGCTACTATGCGCTTGGTCTTGTCACTGTTCTTCCTAGGTTGTATTGGTCCGTTGTTTGCTCAGGGCGGCTATTTTCAGCAAGATGTGCATTATGAGATTGATGTCACCTTAGATGATGAGCAACAAAAGCTAAGGGGAAAGTGGGCGATGAGCTATACCAATAATTCTCCCGACACCCTCCACGAGCTTTATATCCACATTTGGCCCAACGCTTACAAGCATCGACAGACGGCGCTCAATCAGCAATTTCTTCGACAGGGAAATACCTCCTTGTACTTTGCAGAGGAGGACGAACTCGGGTATATCGATAGTTTGCATTTTTATTTCGATGACCATGCGAGCCCATCAAGTCATCTCTTCATCAAGTTGCAGAAAACCGAGCATGAAGATGTGGTACGAATTATGTTGCCGGCACCATTGGAACCCGGGCAAAGTACAACGGCATATACTGAATTTGTTGTACAGCTTCCAGCGTCCTTTTCTCGCTTAGGTTATATAGATCAATCCTACCAGCTGACCCAGTGGTACCCTAAAGTGGCTGTTTACGATCGAAATGGTTGGCACCCCATGCCTTACCTGGATAATGGAGAATTCTATAGTGAATTTGGCACCTATGATGTGCGAATCACCTTGCCGGATAACTACTGGGTAGCTGCGACAGGAGAATTACAGACTGCCGCAGAAGTGGAGCACCTGCGACGAAAGGCGGTAGCAGATGCCGCTATGGAATATACTAGCGATACGCCGGCGGTATATGAAACACCGGAATTTCCTCCCTCCTCTTCTAGCCTGAAGACACTTCATTTTCATGCCGAACAGGTGCACGATTTTGCCTGGTTTGCTGATAAGCGCTATTTGGTTCGAACGGATACGCTGAAACTGCCATCAGGTAAGGTGATTGATGCCTGGGCGTTCTTCACACAAGAAGATGCACAATACTGGGAAGAGGCATTGTTGTACATAGAACGCGCCACACGCTATTACTCCGAGCGCGTTGGTGAGTACCCTTATCCACATGTTACAGCAGCACAAAGTATGGAAAGCGCTGGTGGTGGCATGGAATACCCGATGATCACCTTGATCGGAGAGGTCTATTCCGGCTTTGATCTCGATGAGGTAATTACGCATGAGGTGGGACACAATTGGTTTTACGGTATTCTTGGCAGCAATGAACGAGACTTTCCCTGGATGGATGAAGGAGTCAATAGCTTGATCGAGCGGGCTTACTTGACTGAGCACTACGATTATCGCTATGAATTGGATGATTGGCTCCAGGGACGGTCTTTAGCTGATCTAAACGAGTTAACCTATCGCTCCTTAGCCAAGCGACGACTTGATCAAGCACCCAACACGACATCGGGTGAGATGTGGGAACCTAATTATTGGTTATTGGCCTACGATAAACCTGCGGCAGCTTTCCGACAACTGGAAGAGTACATTGGTCGCGATGAGCTGGATCGCGCGATGCAAACTTACTTTCAGCAGTGGGCCTTTAAACACCCGCAGCCCTATGATATGCAGCTGGTGTTCGAGCAGGAATTGGAACAAGACCTTTCCTGGCTTTTTGAAGGATTTTTAGCTTCGAATGATCATCAGGATTACGCCATTGCTTCGGTAAAGACAATCGGTGATTCGGTGCGCATCGAATTACTGAATAACGGAAACGTAGCGGCACCTGTTCCGGTAGTTGTGTACCAAGATGAGCGGCCAGTATGGGAGCAATGGATAGCGGGAAGCAGCGACCGGACAACTATACTATTACCGAAAATGGCCTTCGATCGGATTCAGTTGGACCCGGATCACCTTACACTAGAAGTCGATCGCAGCAATAATCAATGGAACAAAAGCCTATTGCCCAAAGTGGAACGACCAGAGTTTCGGTTGCTTACTGGCGTTCGAAATGACGATAGAACGTCGATTTTCTTGTCTCCGCTTCCGCTATACAATGAATACGATGGTTTTGCAGCAGGGCTTGGCATCACCAACCGAGGAACACTACCACAATCCCTCGAATGGCTCCTGTTGCCGGCTTATGGCTTTCGCAGTCAAAGCCTAGTAGGCGGTGCGGGCCTCCGCTACCGATGGTGGCCCAAAGACCAGTGGTGGCGCGAAGCTCGTTTGCAGGTCGATCTTCGTAAAGCTTCCTACCGGTATTACGAACCTGAAGAGCTACCGCTTTTCTATCATCGTTTTAGCCCATCGGTGCAGCTGTTCTTGCAAGAGCATCCGATGGATCAAAGAACACGGAGGTTTCAGTTTCGCTCCATTTGGTCAGATCGCCAACGTTTATCCTTCTCGGTAGACGGCGATTTTGAGGGAACGACAAGCTCCTCCGATTGGCTGCATGAGCTAAGCTACTTACAATGCAAGCGGGATGTACTCAGTCCATATCAATTTGCTATTAGGCTGGAGCAATACAGCTATCGAGATGTTTTTGATCGAGCCCAAGACCACCTTAAACTTCAGGCTGAGGCAAATGGCCGTCTGCTGTATCAGGAAGGACGCTCTTTTCATTGGCGTGCCTTTGCCGGTGTTTTTCTGCACAACTCCTTAGGAGAGGGGAGCTTCTTAGGTCGCACCGCCTTTAGCCTGTTTGATCGCGGCCCTAACGATTACCGATTCGATGACCTCTACATAGGCCGCTCAGAACAAAGTGGCTTTTTGTCCAGGCAAGTAGCCATGCGAGACGGAGCCTTTAGAGCCCCCATTCAAAGTAGTTTCCCATATGGGCTCAGCAATAGCTGGGCGGCAGCGGTCAATCTATCACTCGATTTGCCCTTCACCCCTGCTTGGCTCCCATTAAAACCCTATGTCGATGCCGGGTTATACGAGCGAACATTTGATGTACGAGAGACTCGTTTCGCTTGGACCGGCGGCTTAGCTCTCGAATGGTTGGATGGAAAAATCGGACTCTATCTTCCGTTGGTTGGAGCGGAAGAATTGATGGATTTCCTCGCCCAAAACGGGGGGGCAGGAGAACGGATTGGCTTCCGAATTTCCCTGCAAGGCTTAAGTCCATGGAACTGGATGGATTCGCTGCTGCAATAACGCTTAGCTGGACTTTCGGCAAAAGCCTGTGGAGGGACACGGGCCCGTACGGGGCCTAAGGTAGAGGGTAGAGAGACGATTCCATCGTCACGTCTCTCTCTACGACTTTCGGCAAAGCCGAAAGTCCAACTTAGCGCGGCTCTACTCTTACATGTATTCGCTTCGAAGCAGGCGTTTTACTGCCTTTGGCATAACTATCAATAGGAACCAAAACATTGGCTTCCGGGAAGTAGGCAGCCAGGCAGCCCCTCGGAATATCATAGGGCACCACCAGGAAGTCTTCAGCAATTCGCGTTTGTCCACCGTGCTCATTCACAAGGTTAACGCGTTGTTTCGAGCGAAACCCTAGCTGCCGCGCATCCTGTTTATTCATGAAAACAACCCGTCGTTCATTTTTGACACCTCGGTAGCGGTCGTCAAGCCCGTAGATCGTCGTATTGAACTGATCATGGCTACGCACTGTCATCAGGATAATTTCATCGTCTTTCAGGTTGTTCGCTGGAAGTGGATTCACCGTGAATTGGGCCTTGCCGCTAGGTGTTGGAAAATGGCCATCTCGCGGGCCATTAGGTAAATAAAAGCCGCCATCTTCTCGCACCCGTTCATTGTAGCGTTCAAAGCCAGGAATTACCTGTTCGATGGCATCACGCACTCGATCGTAATTGGCAACGAGTTGTTTCCAAGGCACTTTGCTGTTCTCGCCCAGCGTCGCTTGCGCTAAACCAGCAATAATGGCCGGCTCACTCAAGAGTGCTTCGGAGCAGGGAGAAAGTATACCCTTGCTCCTATGCACAATCCCCATACTGTTTTCAACAGTCACGAATTGTTCGCCTTCTTCCTGAAGGTCTATTTCCGTTCGTCCCAGGCAAGGCAGGATCAAGGCTGTCTTACCATGAATTAAATGACTGCGATTCAACTTTGTACTCACTTGAACGGTCAATTCGCAGTTTTGCAGCGCCGCTCCGGTGTATTCTGTATCCGGTGAAGCAGACAGGAAATTGCCGCCCATGGCAAAGAATACTTTCCCTTTGCCATCATACATAGCCTTGATAGCATCGACGGTGGCATACCCATGCTGTCGAGGCGGGTCAAACCCAAAGGTACTTTGCAGTTTATCGAGGAAAGCTGCTTTCGGAGCCTCCCAGATACCCATAGTCCGGTCTCCTTGAACATTGCTATGCCCCCGGACGGGGCATGCGCCACTGCCAGGTCGGCCGAATGCTCCTTTACAAAGTAGCAGATTGACGATCTCTTTGACATTGTCCACGCCATTTTCATGCTGTGTAATGCCCATTGCCCAGCAGATAATCAAGCTATCTGCTTTCCGGATCATCTCTACTGCCTCTTTGATTTGATCGCGGCTTACACCGCTGGCTTCTGCCAGGCTATTGAAGTCCTGCTTCCGCAAATCTTCAATAAACGCCTCTACCCCTTCGGTATGTTCTGTAATGAAATCCCAGGCCAGTGTACGCCCGCCATTTTCTCTGTCTTCGTGCCAAAGCAATAACATAATTGCTTTGAGCAAGGCTACATCACCATTGACCGCAACGGGTAAGAACAGATCGGTCAGCGTTGTGCCACCGCCAAGCATTTTACCCAGTCGCTGCGGGTTGGTGAATTTCAGTAAGCCGGCTTCCGGCAAGGGGTTGATCGTGATGATCTTCCCACCGTTCTCCTTGCATTTTTCTAGAGACGACAACATGCGAGGATGGTTGGTGCCTGGATTTTGACCAACAACAACAATGAGGTCACTCTGGTGCAGGTCATCCAACTTCACAGTACCTTTGCCAATACCAATCGTTTGGCTGAGCCCAACGCCACTTGATTCGTGGCACATATTGGAACAGTCCGGTAAGTTATTGGTACCGAACTCGCGAACAAAGAGCTGATAGAGGAAGGCCGCTTCATTGCTGGTTCGCCCAGAAGTATAAAAGATCGCTTCATCTGGTGAAACAAGCGTCTTTAATTGCTGCCCGATCAGGGCGAAGGCATCTTCCCAACTAATGGGCTCATAATGCTCACTACCTGGATGCAATACCAATGGCTCGGCTAAACGGCCAGCTTTGCCCAGCTTAAAGTCCGACCACCCTAAAAGATCTGTAATACTATGCTCGGCGAAGAAGGCTTTTCCGATGCGCCGTTTCTGGGCTTCTTCAGCAATGGCCTTCATACCGTTTTCACAATATTCACCAAGGCTACTGCGATCATCGTCGGGATCTGGCCAAGCGCAACCCGGGCAATCAATTCCTCCTTTTTGATTCAACTTGAAGGATACCCGAACCGCATCGAGCGGACGCATATACCGACCGGCGTGACCAACTGCTGCCGCAAGGCCCTTCAAGCCAGCAGAATCCGTAGCCGGTTTACCTAATTTCAAGCCCGTGTGTTCCACGGGAGGCTGTGCGCCAGAAGGTGTTGGTTTAGATTGGTCGGCGGGCTTCTTACTCATTCGAAAAATCTTTAGATCAAGGGTAGAAGTGGACTAGGTACTCGAGTACTTGGTGTGTAACAAAGCTAGTGATTTTGCGAGAGATAACGCCCTCCATAACAGCAAGTCGTTTCTACAAAATAGAATACTGCACAAAAGGCTGCTTCTCCGGATAATCCGTGGTGTAGTGCAGACCACGGCTCTCACGTCGCATGCTTGCGCTGCGCGAAATCAGGTAGGCGATCGTAATGAGATTGCGCAACTCACAGAGCTGTGGGGAAAGTATGGTCGTATTGTACAACAATTCCGTTTCTCGATACAAAAGACTGAGCCGATCAAGTGCTCGTCGCAGGCGTACATTTGAACGAACAATACCCACATAGCTACTCATGATCTCCTTCAGTTCTTTGATGCTCTGGGTGATCAAAACCATTTCTTTCGGTTCTATCGTACCGGCGGCATTCCATTCGGGTAGCTGCTCCTTGAGTTCAATAGCATCGATGGAAGCGAGAATATCCTCGGCTATTCGATGGCCATAAACCAGGGCTTCCAGCAAACTATTGGAAGCCAGTCGATTTGCTCCATGTAAGCCCGTACACGTACATTCGCCACAGGCATATAGATGACGTATCGAGCTACGTCCGAACTCATCCACCTTCACGCCCCCACAGAGGTAATGACAAGCGGGCACCACCGGGATCATGTCCACAAAGGGGTCGATCCCGATGCTTTTACATTTCTCATAAATATTGGGAAAGTGGGCCAAGAACCCTTCCTGATCTAAGTCTCGACAATCCAGGTACATGCATTCCTCCCCATTGATCTTCATTTCATTGTCGATCGCTCTGGCCACGATATCACGAGGGGCTAAGCTCTTCCGCTCATCATACTTGTGCATAAACTCCTGCCCGTCTTGCGTTTTCAGGATGGCTCCAAAACCACGAACCGCTTCTGAAATTAAAAAGGCAGGATTTTCTCCAGCAGGGTTGAAGAGAGCGGTTGGATGAAACTGAACGAATTCCATATTCTCCAAATGTCCCTTGGCGCGATACACCATGGCAATACCGTCTCCTGTGGCAATCACTGGATTAGTAGTGCTACGATACACTTGCCCCGCACCGCCCGCTGCTACCACCGTCACTTTCGCCAAAATAGTGTCGATTTGCATCGAGGACTTATCCAATACATAGGCCCCATAGCATTCGATGCCAGGAGTAAGGCGGGTAATTGTATAATCCAAGTGGTGCTGTGTCAGTAGGTCGACCGCAAAGTAATGCTCATAGATGGCCAGATTGGGTAGACTATTTGCCTTTTCTACCAGGGTCCGTTGAATTTCCCAGCCCGTAATGTCCTTGTAGTGGAGAATGCGGTTCTCAGAATGCCCTCCCTCTCTGCCCAAGTCGTAATCCTGCTCTTGATTCCTATCGAAGCGAGCTCCCCAATCGATGAGTTCTTGAACACGCTGCGGACCTTCCTTTACGACAATATTTACGGCTTCCTCATTGCACAGTCCATCGCCAGCATCCAAGGTATCCTCAATGTGCTTCGCAAAGGAATCCACCGCTACATCCCATACTGCCGCTACACCGCCTTGGGCATAGCTTGTATTGGACTCCCGTTCGACCGTCTTGGTGAGCGCGCTGACGGTCAGACCTGGTCGTGATTCTGCGATCTTAATCGCAGTTGTTAATCCACCAATTCCGGCACCGATTACCAAAACATCCGTTTTCAACATGAGGCAGAGCTTATAGTTAGCAGAAGTATAGTTAGTTTAACATCAAAACTAACTCAACAAAAATAACAGATTTTAGGGGAATTTATTACGCTGGCAGTACTTTTACCAACATGCGCATTGCCGTAAATACCCGATTCTTACTCCCAGGCCGATTAGAAGGCATTGGGTGGTTTACTCATGAGGTAGTCAAGCGCTTGGTAGCCCGCAGGCCAAATGATGAATTTATTTTCCTTTTTGACCGGCCATTTGACGCTTCTTTTCTCTTTTCCGATCAGGTAACGCCCTTGGTCGTCCCTCCCCCTGCTCGTCATCCGCTGCTCTGGTATATGTGGTTTGAGTGGGCCTTGCCATATGTATTAAAAAAACAGCGAGCAGATGTATTTCTCAGCCCTGACGGCTACTGTTCCTTGCGCAGCCAAGTGCCTACAGTGATGGTGATACATGACATTGCTTTTAGGCATTACCCCAAGCAAATACCTACTTGGGTTAATTATTACTATCAATACTTCGTGCCACGTTATCTTCAGCGGGCGGAACAGGTACTGACCGTATCCGATTTTTGCCGGCAAGATATGATCGAGGCATATCAAGTAAATGCCGATAAAATAAGTGTCACTTGTAACGGTGTTCGACCGCATTTCATCCCAATCTCTCAAGCGGAGCAGCAGCAAACAAAGCAAGCATTCAGCAATGGGCAGGATTACTTCTTTTACGTTGGTGCCATTCACCCTCGTAAGAATCTCCCCAGGCTGATTGCTGCCTATGATCTGTTTCGGCAACAAACCGAACGCAGCGTTAAGCTGCTGATAAGTGGTCGGTTCGCTTGGCAAACCGGCGATATTCAGCAAGCTTATCAAGCAGCAACTCATCGGGAAGACATTCACTTTCTGGGCTTCGTTGACGACCAAGATCTACCCCGCCTGATCGGCTCCGCATTAGGGCTTACCTACGTTTCATTATTTGAAGGATTTGGTGTACCCGTACTCGAAGCCATGCACTGTGACACTCCCGTGATCACTTCGAATGTGACCTCGCTTCCGGAAGTAGCCGGAGAGGCTGCTCTTTTAGTTGACCCACAAAATGAAATTGCCATTGCCAATGCTATGACCAAGCTGGCACAAGAGGAAAGCTTACGTGATACATTGATTCGTCGCGGCCAGGAGCAGCGACAAAGGTTTGACTGGGAAAAAGCAACCGACACTGTAGAAGAAGCCCTGGAAAAATTGATTCTCCGCCTGCGCTAAGCGTCTTCTCCAGAAGTGCTGGCATGTTGATTTCGCCGCCATAGCCATGCTCCCCATAACAAGCCAGCAAGCACCAGGCTGACCGCAATAAACTCAGCTTGAGTCAGGCCTGCCATGAAATCATAACGAGCATTTACCCGAATCTTCTCGATAAAGAAGCGCTCAAATCCATTGAAGATCATGTACACGCAAAACAGTAGACCCGGCACAAATTCCAGGCGTTTGCGCAGGCTCCAAAGTATCCCCCCGATAGCAAAAGCCATCATGGTCTCATAAACCGATGTAGGATAAACGGGCGGCACCAAGTGATGGCAGTATTGACCTACGCAATCGGCAAGTTCCTCACCTCGGTTAAGCACATTCCGTGGATAATCATAAGCCCATAGCCAATCGGGTAAAAACCACCAATCCGGTTGCGCCGCAGCTTCAATACCCCAATCGCCATCGCCAGCAAAATGGCAGCCCATTCGACCAACACCATAGGATACGATCAGGCCAGGAGCAACTGCATCGATGACCGGTAGTACGGGAATGTTCTTGCGGCGCAGGTACCAGGTCACTCCGACAAAACCGCCGATCAGGCCACCGTAAATCGTCCAGCCATCGCCAGATAGCAGGTTACCAATGGGATCGGCAAAAAATGCCGGGAGATCCTCAATAATGGTAAATACCTTGGCGCCAATTACTCCTGAAACAACGGCTACCGTTGAGATATCAGCAATTCTGTGGTGCGGATATAAATCCACCATCTTTTCTTCAGGATCCTTCCCGCGATTGTCTCGATCCCGCCAGTAGTAGTAAGCCGAGAGGAGGATTGCTCCAAGAAACCCTCCTAGCCAACTGCCTTTTCCAGATAATATGACGCCGGAGGGATCGGTTTGCATCTCCGCGAAATGCTGGTAGATAAACAAACCCTTAAAGCCAATGATGAATCCAAAAATCGCATTGAGGACATAATCCTTGGTATCCATTGGTTGGCCAGAGATAATCTTAACAGGCACACCAACAAATTGACCGGTTTCCGACCGGCGCTTTAACTCCTTGTGCAATAGGAAAGCAGCCGTCAATATGGCGAACACCACAAACAGGCCGAAGGTCTTGAATATACTAAGTCCGTTATCGACATCGGAACCAAAAAGGTCGTGAAACAGGTACGAGAGATCGGGATACATCTTTGCGCTAGAATCTGATGAGTATTCCTCAAAGGTACACCTTATAGCGAAAGGATGCCAAACCTAAAGGTAAGCGACTCTCAGTTGGTGCCCTCGATCGACAAAAGGTGCTCCACGATAAAATCCAAAGCCGGGTCTTCTTGTTCGAGGTATGCCCGAATATCTCGAGAGATGTTGTGATCCGGCATAAGGCCTCGCCCATTGTTGGGGGTAGCCGTGTCGATAACATAAAGAAGAGTCGGAATAATCACGTTGATACGCGAATGAGGTAGCTCCAAGGTCAAAGTAGCGCCCGCGGTATTTCGCCAGGAATTTCCGCCTAACTCTTCTCCAACGAATACGGCGCGTTGATGTTTGCGCAACAAGCCGGCAAAGTCTCCCGTAGCTGAAGACGAACGGCCATCAATCAACACATAAAGTGCTCCTGAAAAGTGAGGTTGCTGCGGCTCAAATGGCAACAAGGATGGATCGTCGGCAACCAACCACCTTCCTGCTGGCCCTTCCACCAAATTTGTCGCTTCCATTTCAAGTGCCACTACTTCTTCCGCGTCAACAAAGTGTTCGGGGTGGGGGATCGTCTGCGTAATGGCACTCAACTCTTCATAAGTGATAAACGGTTCCGAGCACAGGTAGCTAAACAGCTCCATAAAAACGGACTCATGCCCGCCGCCATTCCCCCGCACATCAAGCACCAAGCTCCCTATACCCGATCGCTCCAATGATCGGAATGCTTTGGCGAAGAACCGGCGATGCTTCTGGCCATAGGCACGAATCTTCCCAGGATGGAAAGAACGAACCGTCATCACCGCTATGTCACCATCGATAGAAAATGAAAGTTGTTGGTTATCCCGGCGTTTATCCGACAACTGAAAGGGGCGCGCCCGCTCAAATATCACTTCATAGCGCTCGGCATCAACAGTGACGCTTCTTTCTTGTCCATGCTCACTTTTGAGCACCAGGTCAAAGCGATCCGGGTGGCCGAAAAGCGACGCGTAGTAATTCCGAAAACCGCCATATAGCCCACTCAGCACTGCATTAGGGCTAGTCAAATTCTGACCATCGCGTGGAACATAGCGTCGCAATAACTTAAACAAGCTATCTGCTTCTATACCATTAACACTTTCGATTTCCTCGCCACGTTCAATACTTGTGTCGCTGGAAAGATTGTGGGATACATAAAGCTTTTCTTCCAGCCAGATTACGGAAAGAGGGAATAGCGCCCATTCGGCATTGAGCAAGTCATAAAAAGCAGACGAAGGTTCAATATCGGTATGCACATCACCAATCAATTCCATCAAAAGGCCTACTTCATGATAGAATTGCATTTCGGTCATGGGCTCGCTTGCACTAGCTTGTAAAGTTTGGAAGAATTGTTCTACTTCCGCTTCCTCTGCATAAGTATACAGACCGGGATGAATGTGCGTCAAAGAAGAACGTAAAACACGGATATCCTCGGCCATCTCCTCGACAGATAATTGGCGTTCAAAGGGAGTGCGAATGTCTTGTGTGTACAGCGAAACAACAAAGAACATACTGACTAAGGCGAGCAATAGCTTATTCATTGATAACACTTTTCTACAAAAGTATCATGCCTGTTATCACTAATCTTGGATAATATTGCAGGCCAACTGAAAAGCACGTGGTGTAATACCGACCAGCTGCCGAAAGTGCCGATGAAAATGGCTTTGATCGTAGAATCCTACCGATAAGGCCGCATCAACTAAGGGACTTCCTTGCCGCAGTAGCTCCTTACCTTTTTCTACTCGCTTGATGCTGATATACTGCCCGGGAGTAATGCCAACCGCTTGCTTAAACGCACGCAAAAACGCAAAACGTCCCAGGCCTACCCGATCAGCGAGCAACTGCAGGCTAATTTTTTGATCAAGTTGTGTTTGAATGAAAGACAGGACTTCTGCCCGATCGAATCGTTGTAGGCCATTCGCTTGGATTAGAGTCGGCTTACGATTAGCGTACAAATGAATCAGTCGTCTCAGTAAGTTTGAAAATTGAACTGATTTCATACTGTCCGTCCACTCGCTTGGAAAACGAAGCAAGCCCTTCGACAAGATTGGGTCATCAATAACGCACTGCTGAAGGTGCACCTCCTCCCCACCTGCCAAATAGCGTAAGAGGTCAGGGCTGACGTAGTAGGTCAAAAAAGAGTACGATCCATCATTGATATTCGGATTGGCGTGCACTGTATTCGCAGGAGTTAGCGAGAAGTGCCCTGGCGGGCTTAGCAGTTGCTGGTCTTCTGTTTCGGTGCATTCTACTCCTTGCCGAACAAGAGTAATGCAAACCTGGTCATGAAAATGCAAAGGAAAATTGTTGGAGTACCCTCGCGCATCCATCAACTCTACATTATCCAGACAATCCAGCCGGTAGAAGTTCAACTCAGGAGACCCCATAATGGTGAACGTATATTTAAGAGCGTGTTGGGATTTTAGACATACTCTAAATTACGGGGATTGAGGTAAGAATAAAAGTACTGGGCTAAGTCGTTGTTTGAGGTACTTGTATGTGGACGGTTCCTTCAGGAGATAAATTGGTCAGTTCCACTGGCACTACGTGGTTTACCCAGGCCGCATCCAAGGGTGCCTGGATTTTTACATAGTTGTCAGTAAACCCAGCGATCATGCCTTCCTCTTTACTGCGTTCAAACAATACCGGTCGGGTCTGGCCAAGCTGTTGTTCGTAGAAATGGCGGCGTTTCTTTTCACTGAGAATATTCAGCATTTCGTTGCGGCGACGGCGCTCCGCCATTGGCACTACCCCGTCCATACTAAAAGCAGGTGTATTGGGGCGTTCGGAATACGTAAAGACATGTAAATAACTGATGTCCAATTCTTGGATAAATCGATACGATTCCAGAAAATCTTCCTCTGTTTCACCAGGAAAACCTGCGATTACATCAACACCAATGCAGCAATGCGGCATCAGTGACTTGATTTGCGCCACCCGCTCGGCATAGAGTTCACGGCGGTAACGTCGGCGCATCTCTTTCAGCTGTTTGTTATTGCCAGATTGCAACGGCATGTGAAAGTGCGGCGCAAAGCGCTTCGACTCGGCAACAAAAGAAATGACCTCGTCGGTACACAGGTTAGGTTCGATGCTCGAAATGCGGAAGCGAGCGATTCCCTCTACTTCATCCAGGGCTTTTATCAAGTCGATAAACAAGGCTTCTTTCTTCGGGCGCGCCCCTTCTATTACCTCCGTACCATTTCCGAAATCGCCGATATTCACTCCCGTGAGCACTACTTCCCGGGTGCCCATGCGAGCAATTTCCTTGGCATTGGCAACAACCGATTCTACCGTATTACTACGACTGCGGCCGCGTGCAAGCGGAATAGTACAGAACGAACACTTGTAATCGCAGCCGTCTTGCACCTTTAGGAAAGAGCGAGTCCGGTCGCCGAAGCTAAAAGCATGGATGAAGTCTTTTGCTTCCGTCACTTCACCAGCGCGTACCATCCCTTTGTCTGGCGCTTGGCTGATATCATCGATATAGTCCAGGATGCGAAACTTCTCTGCGGCTCCCAGCACAAGATCAACACCTTCGATGTCGGCAATTTCTTGCGGCTTGAGCTGTGCATAGCAACCGACGACGACCACTTTCGCCTGTGGATTCTTTCGTAGGGCACGTCGCACTATGTTCCGGCATTTTCGATCGGCAAAATCGGTCACCGAACAGGTATTGATGACATACACATCAGCTCCTGTGCTAAACTTCACTTGCGCATAGCCCGCATCCGAAAACTGCCTGCCGATAGCAGAGGTTTCCGAATAATTGAGCTTGCAACCAAGTGTATGAAATGCAACGGTCTGAGGCGTAGCCATATGCCGGATCAATTTTAGACCGCAAAGATAGGGAATACGCTACACCTAGTACGCAACACGCTCCATGCAACACGCTATGAACTACTGAGTTCCAATTAAAGCGGCATGTTGCAAGAAGCGTGTTAGGTGGTGCGTTTTCTGAAAAAGTGCTAGTTGTTCCCCGTCACTTCCTCAACATCTACCCGCAGGCCATCGCGATAGGCGGCGATGAAAGCATCGCTGACGCCCATAGTCCGTAGACGGTCACGCAACGCCTTGGCTTCCGTATAGCCGGTGAATTGCCCAACCATTACACGTTGTGCATTACCGTTTCGTTCCAGCATAAGGTTTTCGGAAGTATCAAGCGACTCATCGATTTGATTCCGGGTGAACGCTCCGATTTGTACACGGAAAACCACTCCATCCATCATCAATTCGTCACCACCTACATCCTGCCCAGGCATTGGCGAAGGCTCTACTGGTGCTGGTGGTGGTGCTTGCTGTGCGGCTAGCAGCTCTTGGTTGAGCTCCGCGATTTGTTCTTCATAACTGGCCAGCTGACGTTCTTTCGCATTGATTGTAGCTTGCAGATTGGTCGTCTGCGCTTCGCCTGCCTGAGCTCGTTCACGATACTCATCTCGTTCTTCCACCAGCGCTTTCAGGGCTGCAGGATTACGACGATAATCCTTGGCACGGTCGCGCCACTCACGGCGTTCTTCCTTACTTAATTCCTGAGCTAATACTGGGCTCGCCTGAACAGTAAAGAACAAAATCAAGGCAAAATTCAATAATCTGGTCCATCTCATAGTAAAATGGTTTTTAAGGTCGATTAGATGTATTGAGGGCTATTTAGACCCTTCACTCAAAACTAACGAAATCTTTTCGACTTAATTTTTCAAAGCGGTCAATCTAGGCCACTCTGCCGAAAAAAGGTGCCGCTTCGTCGAATTGAAACATCGCTTTCCTATAAACCAACATACATTAGTTCTGAACCCAAATCAAAAGCCAAATATGAACTGGATCAGCGACATCTGGTGGTCGCAGCTCAACAGCAAAGAACAGATGCTTTGGATCATCGCATTGGTCTTTAGCGTCCTGTGGCTGATTCAACGATTGATGGTTTGGACAAGTTCCGAAGAGTCCGAACCAACCCCAACGCCTTATGAGCCCTCTTTCTATCGGTACTCTGCCAGTAGTTTGATTGCCGGCATTGCCCTTTGGGGATGGAGTAGCGCCATTACCTATGCCTGGAGCAGCTGGGCGCCCGTAGCGGTTGGCATCGGCAGCATACTTGTCATTATGAGTTGGGAATTAACCGCCGCATGGCGAGCTCGCCAGCGATTAGGTGCACACCTTCACGGTGGCGAAGAGGAAGCATCCATTGCTGTCTTAAATCCAATTCCGGCTGGCAGAAAAGGTATCGGCAGGATTGCGCTGACCAAAAACGATAAAACCCTTGAAGTAGATGCCCTAACCGATGGGCCGACACTTCAAGCAGGAACGAAGGTCAAAGTGAAAGAAATAATTGGCCAAAACTTGATTCGCGTCGAGTTAATGCTACTATAAAAAAATAGCCCTAGATACGCCATATCAGCTATGAGGTACCTAGGGCAAAAGAAATTTAGATTTTGACATTTTGGTGCGAAGCCGGTCCATACCACGGGTCGGCTTTTCCTTTTTTTAGCCGCTAAGCTGGACTTTCGGTAAGACCGAAAGTCGTAGAGGGATACGTGACGATGAAATCGTCACTGTGGTAGAGGGTAGAGAGATGGCCAACTATTTCAAAGAATGAAATTTCCAAGATCAGTTCCGATCTACTAATGCTGAAAACTAACGCTTGGTCCTTTGTCGCTCTACCCTCTCCCTTAGGGCCTGTGTCTCTATACCGAAAGGCCAACTAAGCAGCCTTCCATTTAATGTTGCACCCGGCACTTGGATACTGCTTTTCCGGAACGGGCTCACCTGCAAGCACCTGATCGATCGCGGCACGAAGATCACTACCTGTCAGCGGTTCGCCATTTCCTGGTCGAGAACCATCCAACCGGCCTCGATAGTATAGATTTAGCTCGCCATCAAAAACATAAAAGTCGGGAGTACAGGCTGCATCGTAAGCGCGAGCCACTTCCTGGCTCTCATCATACAAGTACGGGAATGTATACCCTACTTCCTTGGCTAAGGTGCTCATTTTATCCGGGCTGTCTTGTGGATAATTCTCCACATCATTCGAGCTAATCGCCACAAAACCTACGCCTTTAGCCTGGTAATCCGTCGCCAAGCGAACGATCTCATCGTTGACATGAATCACGTAAGGGCAGTGGTTACAGGTAAACATCACCACTGTCGCTTTATCGGTGGCTATATCTTCTAAACTGATCGTTTGCCCACTTACTGTATCAGGAAGTGAAAAAGCTGGTGCCTTGGTGCCAAGCTCCAGCATATTTGATTCGGTCAATGCCATGGTTTAGTATTTTTTCGCAAAGATATACCGACAGGGAAGTAATTTGGACATCCGGCTTACTTCCCCTTAAGTATAATTGCTGTTTGTTTTTCGTTCAATGAACAAGCATCCCCCCTATAATTGTTCTCTCCATACACACATTAATTCCCAGCCTGTTGAGTAAACCAACTACTATACCTAGCACGGAGTGGTTGGGGAAAATGGTCACACAGCTAGTGTTGTTGCCGACAAGGCGACAAACGCAGACACAGCCTGAGCTGTGGCGAGGATTGACAACACAGCTGGGGGCAACAATAGCCAATGAGAAATTCCCAAATCATTTCGTAATGGGTATAAAATCTATAGCTGATCTATGTGGACTGAAAATAATAACCAACTCACAGCACGCTTTACTTTTAAGGACTTTAAGCAAGCGTTTGCTTTCATGACCGAAGTAGCCTTCGAGGCGGAAGCGCAAAACCATCACCCGAACTGGACCAATGTCTACAACACGGTTGACTTTGCCCTGAATACTCATGACGCCGGCAATACCGTGACTGAAAACGATTGGGCACTAGCGCGAGCAATCGATGGGATCTATGTGAAGTATGAACAGTAGGCAGCTTTTCAGTTGGCAGTGCGTCACTACGTGACTTGCAGTTGGCAGTTCGCTGCTTTGCAGCTTGCAGTAGGCAGTTCGTGACTTGCAGTGGGCAGTCCTGTTAGTCTGTTGGTCTGGTTAGACTGTTGGTCTATTAGCCTGGTTAGACTACAAAAACCGTCAACTCACTGCATTTCCGCAAATTAGTCGCCACAATTCTTGACTAGGGGGCGCATACGCCTTAATTTAGAGCTGCTTTTGCCTGTATATCCACACACCTGAGAGCTTTAACATACCATCTGAGAGTAACTAATTGAATGGTTTCCCGTTAAACTATTCGGCCTGACATTATCTTCTTGAAGTGTCGGTACCGTTGAATTTCACTGGAATTGTCTTAAGGAAAAGATCTGTCGCTGATGGCTAATCAAGACAACTATCAACTGCTCGTAGCTAAGCTCGACCAGTTTATTCGCAAATACTACATCAACCAACTTATCCGGGGTAGCCTGTATAGTGTAGGGGTGATTTTGCTTGCATTTCTGGCAGTAAACTTGCTGGAACACAATTTCTACTTCGACCCAGGACCTCGTCGGTTGTTGTTCTTTGGTTTCATCGGAATTAGTGTGTTAGCACTTGGTTTTTGGATTATCCGGCCATTGTTATCCTATTTCCGATTGGGTTCCATCATTTCCCACGAACAGGCTGCTGGTATTATTGGCCAGCACTTCACTGATGTCAAAGACAAGCTGCTCAATATTCTGCAGCTCCGCCATCAAGCGGATCAAATGGCTGACAAAGATTTGATCCTGGCTAGTATCAATCAAAAAACCGAGGACATTCAGCCAGTGCCGTTCCAATCAGCGATCAACCTGGGGCAAAACCGGCGCTACCTAAAGTATGCCTTACCTCCCATGTTGCTGCTGCTGGTGTTGTTATTAGCAGCACCAAGTTTGATCACCGATCCAACCAACCGACTGATCAACAACGGTCAAGCCTTTGAACGCCCTGCTCCTTTCCAATTCATTTTAGGAACAGACGATCTGGAGGTTGTGCAATTTGCTGATTTCCCGCTGGAAGTAACCGTAGAAGGCGAGACACTCCCTAATGAGGTGAGTATTGAGGTGGATAATTATACCTACCGCCTGACCAAGGAAGCGGCCAATCGTTTCTCGTTCCGCTTCAGTAACGTACAAAAAGACACACCTTTCCGCCTATTCTCTAGCGGTGTAGAATCCAATGAATACACACTGGAAGTGCTGCGGAAGCCGAATATTGCCAGTTTCGAAGTAAAACTTGACTACCCAGGCTATCTCGGGCAACAAGATGAAACCCTGGATAATATCGGTGACCTGACAATCCCTGTAGGTACCAAGATCAACTGGGTATTCAACGCCATGCATACCGACGACCTGGAGATCGCTTTTTCCGATGAAGACGAATCCACCGAAGCGCGCCGCTTTAGTGACGAGCTCTTCACCTTCGAAAAGCGCGCTATGCGTGACCTCTCCTATCGCTTGTATGTATCCAATGAGGAATTGCCCAAAGCGGATTCTATTGGTTATACCCTTACCGTTATCCCCGACCTGTATCCGGAGATCAGTGTGGAAACCTTCCAGGATAGTAGCTTACGGAAGTTGAATTATTTCCTAGGAGAGGCTTCTGATGATCATGGGTTAACGTCACTAACGTATAATTATCGAATCAAGCGCGGCGAGGCCGACCCAGGAGAATTGGTAAGCGTGCCGATTAATAAGCCCGCAGGTAAAGCTATTCGTTTTGACTTCACCTTCGACATGGCGGAACTCGCACTGGAACCCGGCGATGCCGTTACCTACTATTTCGAAATCTTCGATAATGACGGTGTTAATGGCCGCAAGTCTTCTCGGACGAGCCTGATGACCGTCGCCATGCCTTCTCGGGAAGAGCTGGCCCAGCAGATCGATCAGAACTCCGAACGGATCAAGGACGATCTCGAAGCCGCGTTAGAAGAATCGCAGGAGATACAAGAACGATTAAAAGAGCTGCGCGAGGAACTCCTCCAGGAAAAAGAAATGGACTGGCAGGCACGCAAAGAACTAGAGCGCCTGATGGAGCGCCAGGAGCAACTCCAGCAGCAGATGGAAGAATCGCGCAATCTCTTCGAAGAAAACATGCAGAACGAAGAGGAACTTTCTCCTGCCGAAGAGCGGATCCGCGAAAAGCAGGAACAGCTACAAGAACTCTTCGACGAAGCGTTGAGCGAAGAGATGCAGGAGTTGATGGAGCAGATCGAGGAACTTCTTCAGGAACTGGAAAAAGATGAGGCCCTGGAGATAATGGAGGATATGGAGCTCTCTGATGAAGAAATTGAAATGGAGCTCGACCGTATACTCGAAATGTACAAGCAGCTCGAGTTGGAAAAAGATATGCAGGAGACGATCGACGAGCTCGAAGAACTCGCCGAGAAGCAAGAAGAACTCGCCGAGCAGACCGAAAACGAGGAGAAGTCTCAGGAAGAATTAATAGAAGAACAAGAGGAGATTAACGAGGAATTTGAAGACATCCAGGAGAAAATGGATGAAATGCAAGAGCGAAACGAGGAGCTCGAAAACCCCATGGAAATGGGCGATAATGAAGAGCAATCCGAAAGCATCGAGCAAGATCTGAATGATAGCCAGGAACAGCTGGAGCAGAAAAATAATAGCGGCGCCAGCGAGTCGCAGGAGGATGCCGCGCAGAAGATGAAGAGCATGGCGAGCATGATGCAAATGCAGATGCAATCGCAGGAGATGGAGCAAATGCAGGAAGACCTGCAAGCCTTGCGTCAACTGTTGGAAAACCTCGTTGGCCTCTCTTTCGATCAAGAAGGCCTGATCGATCAATTCCAGGAAACGAGCATCAACACGCCTCGTTATGTAGAGTTGGTGCAAGACCAATTCAAACTGGAAGACGATTTTGAATTGATCCGCGATAGCTTACATGCTCTTAGTAAGCGCGTATACCAGATCGAATCCTACGTTACCGAAAAAGTAACGGAGATTCGTGCCAACATGCGCGAGAGCACCAATGAACTGGAAGAACGCCGCAAGCCACAGGCAGCCGAACACCAGCAGCGCACCATGACCAATGTCAACGACCTGGCTCTAATGCTGAGCGAGGTAATGAACCAGATGCAGCAGCAGATGTCGGGCATGATGGCCGGTGACCAAATGTGCAACAATCCCGGCGGCCAACAAGGTAAGCAGGGTAATACGCCCTCAGATAAAATGACGCCGGGCCAGCAATCGATCAATCAATCGCTTCAGCGCATGAAGCAAGCATTGGAAAATGGCCAACAAATTGGCAGCAAGGAATTTGCTCAAATGGCAGCCCGTCAAGCGGCGCTGCGCAATGCCTTGCGCCAAAAGCAGCAGGAATTGCGCGAACAAGGCCAAGGCGACCCAAGGCTGCAGGAGCTGATCGACCAAATGGATCAGACGGAAGAAGACTTGGTAAACAAGCGCCTGACCAATGAAATGATGGAGCGGCAGGAAGATATCATGTCTCGATTATTGGAACATGAAAACGCCGAGCGGCAGCGCGAACAAGACGAGCGGCGCAAGTCTGAAACAGCTCAACAGCGGGAAAGACAGCTGCCTCCATCACTGCAAGAATACATCAAACAGCGCGAAGCAGAGATCGATATGTTCCGAACTGTTTCGCCTTCTTTGAAACCTTATTACCGATATCTCGTAGACGAATACTTTCAGAGTGTCCGTGAAAACTAAGGCACGAAGAGCAAACAGTATTCCTCAAGAAGCCTTATTAAGCTCTAGTGCAAGCAGGTTGATTTACATCATTAATTATTGTATATTCAACTTTCTTGCACTAGAGAATGTATCTAAATAGCATTTGAACAAGTACTTAGAGTCCCCAAATCGCCTAGTAGCAACATAATCTAATCGCATACTATCCATCCCGTAGTCAATCCTTGCACGTGACGCCACGCCCCAATTGCCGTCCAAATAAATGGGAACGCATTACCCCTTGCGCTACATTATTTAATTGATTACCTTGACATAGTATGACCAGAATGAGTTCGCAATCGCTTATGCTTAGACTTTCCTCTGATCCTCGTAACATAGCCGAAGTGGAAAACTTCGTTCACCGAATCGTACACCGCTACCGGCTTGATTCCGATCAACAAGGCAATATTCTTATTAGCTTGACCGAAGCGGTCAATAACGCCATCATTCATGGCAACGGCCAAGATCGATCAAAGAAAGTTTCTATTCGCTTGCGCGAAAATCGTGGTCGTTTAGCCATTCAGGTTTCCGATGAAGGCAAAGGTTTTGACTACCGGAAAATACCCGACCCTACCAAACCAGAGAACCTCCACAAATGCGGCGGCCGTGGTGTTTTTCTGATGCAGAGCTTGTCGGATGGTCTATCTTTCCGCAATGGTGGCCGAACCGTTGAGATGCAATTCAAGATCTAGTTTACCTCACCCATATGTCTGAAGATTTTTGGAACCTCCACCTACTCAAAGAGGAAGAGGCCCCTGGTATTAACTACCATTTTGAGGATGTCGACAACCTACTCCCTACTCCCGAAGCGATCACTACCTGGATCGAAAAAGTAATTGCTCTACACAATGCCCAGCTCGGGACCATTCAGTATATCTTCTGTAGCGACGACTACCTCCACCAGATCAATCTCGAGTACCTCGACCATGATACCCTTACCGACATTATCACCTTTCCATACGCTAAACCACCGATCGTAGCGGGCGATATTTTTATTAGCACCGAGCGGGTTGCCGATAACGCTATCGACCGTGACATTCCCTTCCAACAAGAATTGCGGCGAGTCATCATACATGGCATTCTTCATCTGTGTGGCTTCGGAGACAAATCACCCGAGGAATCGCAGCGTATGCGCCAACTGGAAGACCAAGCCCTTGCCATTTCCCTGAGGCTGGCAAAAGAATAAGTTCCTTACATTGACCTTTTACTGCAAGCCAAGCTTACTAGACTGCATTGGCATCCTCAATTGTCCCAAACTCTCTTCAGCGGTACTATCTTGATACAAATCCATACCGCTATGAAGCCGTATTTCGTCGTTCTGTTAGGAACCTTCTTGCTCACCTCCTTTTGCCGGCCGGCACCCGTGAACGAATTTGATGCTTTTCGGCAAGCCTTTATGGACGACTATGCCGACTTTGATGTTCCCAATCTACAATTGAGTTACGTCGATTATCTCCAAAGTCTGCACCAGCAAAGAAATGTCGATGAACAACGTCAATTCCTCGAATCTTCCAGGGAAAAACTACAATCTTTCACGATCGATAGCCTGGAAAGGGCAGAAGATCGCACCGCCTATCAAATACTATCTTTCGAGATTGCGCTCAACTTACAGCGAGTTATCCTTACTCAGCAGCTACAAGAAGACTACCCCAATGCAGAATTCCCTGAAGGTGGCTTGTCTGCTATGGAAAATGGACAAGCATGGTACGCTCACTTATTGCAGCGGTGGCTCGGCAGTGATGCGAATCCGGAAGACATTTATGAATATGGCCTTCAAGCCACCCGAAATGTGCAAGCGGAGATCGAGACCATTCAACAGGCTTCAGGCATGGACGAAGATGCATTCTATGCTTACTTAAACGATGAAGCATTTTTCATTAATGATCGTGAGGCTATTCAAGAAGCCTTCCTCTCAGCACGGCGAATCGTTCGGGAGCATCTACCTGAGCTATATCATCATCCAGCGCGTGTCGATCTGGTAAACATTGCCGTAGGTGACAACCCCGCCCTGAGTCAAACGCCTGGCTATTTTCAGCCGACTAATGGCGGCACCTTCTACTACAACCTCTTCGATGAGCCCTATAATTTGCGACAAATCGATTGGCTGTTCATTCATGAAGCCAGTCCTGGACATCATTTCCAGGTAAGCATTGCGCAAGACCTCGACTTATTGCCAGAGCAAAACTTGGCTTTCTATAGCGGCTACGTAGAAGGCTATGCGGCTTACACTGAAGAAATCGGCCAGGAACTGGGCCTTTACCGTACCCCCTATGACTATCTGGGCAAGTGGGAATGGGATATCGTACGATCGGTACGGGTTGTGTTGGATGTAGCCCTTAACTACCATGGCTGGACCGATGAACAAGCGCTTGCCTTTTGGCGACAAAATATCCGCAACCAAGATCAAATCGCACAGCGCGAAATCGATCGCATGCGCCGCTGGCCTGCGCAAGTAGTCACTTACAAATACGGTGCACAGCAGATTCAAAATTGGAAGAGCAAATGGCAAGATCGCTACGGGGAAAATTTCGACATCCGGGACTTCCACGAACGACTGTTGATGTGTGGCCCGATGCCTTATCCGGCTTTAGAGCAACTCATGCTAGCGGAAGATTAAGAATCTAATTTGGTGCGAAGGGCCTAGCCTTTGTTTCCTTCCACCACGATCACAATCTCTCCTCGCACTTTGGCCTGCTGTCCGTAATATTCAGCGAGTTCACTCAAGCTATCGGCACGGACCTCCTCATGCAGTTTCGTCAGTTCTCGAGCGACTGCTGCTCGGCGCTCTGGCCCGCAATGTTCTGCCAGTTGCTGGAGACACTTGACCAGGCGATGTGGCGATTCGTACAATATAAAGGTGCAAGGCAATTCTGCCAGGAACAGCAACCGCGTTTGGCGCCCCTTCTTGTGGGGCAGAAAGCCCTCAAAGTAAAATTTATCCGATGGCAAGCCAGAAGCGGTCAGTGCGGGCACAAAAGCCGTAGCACCGGGCAGAGCCTCTACTCGAACGCCCGCCTCCTGGCAAGCCCGCGCCAATAGAAACCCTGGATCGCTAATCCCAGGACTACCAGCGTCGCTCACCAGTGCGATGTCTTGCCCCGCTTGAAGTTGCTCGACAATGCCTGCGGTTGTGGCATGCTCATTATGGGCGTGAAAGGCGCGTAGTGGCGTTTCGATCTCGTAATGCTGAAATAGCTTACGCGTCGTGCGTGTATCCTCCGCCAACACCAAAGACACCTCCTTCAGAATACGTAGCCCTCTCAAGCTCATATCCTCCAAATTCCCGATCGGTGTAGGCACAAGGTAGAGTGGCATAATGGTGCTGAAGTGTTTTGGTAATTTAGTGTTATAGTGTTATAGTGTTATGGTGCTGAAGTGTTATGGTGTTATGGTGTTATGGTGTTATGGTGCGAAAGTGTTATAGTGCTCTGGTAGGCGTGGAGCATGGTGCGTGTTGCATGTAGCGTCTAGCCCCCTTATTTCAACTCCAACTCCCCGTCTTTCCGAAACGCCTTGTAGCGCCCTTTGCCGAATTTGGTCCCGTTGAATTCGATGGTTCCCCGAAGCTCCTCCCTTTCTTCATCTGGAAGCGCCATAAAGTCGGTGCATTGTTGTGAGCAACAACTGTTGTATTTTGCGGCACATTCCTCACACTGAATGAATAGGATATGACAAGCATCATTTGAGCAGTTGGTGTGGCTGTCGCAAGGCCTCCCGCACTGATGGCAATGCGATACAATATCCTCTGAAATCCGTTCGCCTAGTCGCTCATCAAATACAAAGTTCTTGCCCACAAACTTATTATCCAGGCCTTCCCGATCGCACTGGCGGGTGTATTCGATAATGCCCCCATCAATCATGTGCACCCGATCAAACCCTTTGTGCATGTAATAGGCACTCGCTTTTTCGCAACGAATCCCTCCTGTACAATACATAATAATAGGCTTGTCCTTATCTTCTTCCAGCATATCTTCTACCAGCGGCAGCGCCTCGCGGAAGGTTTCTACATCCGGCCGAATAGCCCCTTCGAAATACCCCACTTCACTTTCGTAGTGATTACGCATATCCACTACGATCGTCTCTGGCTGACCTAATAGCTCATTCACCTCCTGCGCATTGAGATGCTTTCCGCGTTTGGTCACATCAAAAGTATCATCATCCAAGCCATCGGCGACGATCTTATCGCGCACTTTGATCTTTAGCTTATAGAAGGACTTACCATCGTCATCTACTGCAATGTTCAATCGGACCCCATTCAGGAAAGGGATGCTGTACATTGCTTCCTTAAAGGATTCGAATTCAGCTGTTGGTATCGAAATCTGGCCATTGATACCTTCGCTAGCCACATAAATACGGCCAAAGACACCCAATTTGTTCCATTCACGATACAGTTCATCGCGAAAACGGTCCGGATTTTCGATCTGATGATATTGGTAAAAAGAAAGGGTAGTACGCGCCTCGTCGCTTTCTTGCATACGGCGCTTCAACTCGTCGTTATTGACGAGGTTAAATAATCGTTTTCTTGCCATTTTTTTTCGGATACTGGTAACAAAAAGACAAGTTGCAGGCTTGTTCCCGGTATGGGTTGCTGCTTCCTGTACCGAATTTCGAGGCAAAGGTAAGGTTTTAGTCCTACCGGACCAACGGTCCAACAGTCCAACGGTCAATTCAGACCAACAGGCCAATGATCGAGTCAAATGACGGGTCGACGCCGGACTCCGGACGTCGGACCAATTCGACTAATTTAGTTCCGATAATCCAATGGTGGTTCTCGATCACCTAGCAGCGCCTCGTATTCAAAGTCTTCGCCGATGCGTTTATTGAGTTCCTGGCGAGCCTCGTCGCAAATGGTGGGATTGCGGAAGAGGTCCGCTGCGGTAAGCGCTAATGTTTTGGCCGCTACCACCATCCCTTTCTCCCCAATACTCGTCCCTCCAGCTGCAACCGCTTGCCAGGAGTGAGCGGAAGTTCCCGGCACCCAGGTGGCTGTTCGCAGACCTGCCGTTGGCACAATCCAGCTGACATCACCGACGTCCGTTGAGCCTGCGCCAACCGTCCAGGATGGATCAAAGGGGGCAATTGCCGATGCCTGCGATAAGGATACATCTGGCCGGTTCAAGCTTTCGCTGATTTCCTCCGCAAAGGCGGTTTCCTCTTCTGTGTAATGGACGCCGCCCACCTGGCTCAGGTTTTCGTGCATGATCCGGGCCAATTGTTCATTTGGCATCAGGTTGTAGAGGCCGTGAATCACTTCATACTCCATCTTAGTTTCGGTTCCCAAAGCAGCACCTTCTGCAGCCTGCACCACTCGTTCAAATAGCTCCTTCACCATTGCCCGCTCCGGGTGACGCACATAATAGAACACTTCTGCATAAGCCGGCACCACATTGGGTGCTTCACCTCCACGTGTGATCACATAATGGATACGTGTTTCTTGTGGCACATGCTCACGCATTAAGTTGGTCATATAATTCATTGCCTCGACTCCATCTAAGGCCGAACGCCCCCGTTCTGGTGCTCCGGCCGCATGGGAAGCATTGCCGTAGAAGCGGAACTTTGCCGACTTATTTGACAGTGAAGATGACGGGTTGGCTGCGTTTCGATCACTCGGATGCCAATGCAACATAGCATCCACTTCGTCGAACAAGCCAGCACGCACCATGTACACCTTACCAGCCCCTCCCTCTTCGGCAGGTGTGCCATAAAAACGAATGGTTCCGGTGACATCATTTTCGTCCATCCAATCTTTCACTGCAATCGCTGCCGCCGCAGACGCGGTGCCAAAAAGGTGATGGCCGCAAGCATGGCCATTAGCTGAGCCTTCTCGTGCTTCCTGACGGGGCACCGCCGCTTGTGAAACGCCAGGCAACGCATCGAATTCCCCCATCAGGCCAATGACGGGTTCGCCGCTTCCATACGATGCCACAAAAGCGGTTGGCATTCCAGCCACCCCAACCTCAACCACAAAGCCGGCATCAGTCAGTAAATTCTGTAATAAAGCTGAGCTTTGGCGCTCCTGATAGCCTAGTTCGGCCCATTCCCAAATTTGATGCGCTGTTTCAGCATACTCATCGGCACGGCCATCAATAGAAGCCATAATGGCTTCATCTTCCGCACTAATGTCAACTTGGGCATTCAATAAATCGGGGATAGAAAGGAAGGCCGCAACCAGCAACAAATAAAAAGTAGAAAAGCGAGTCATGCTAGTGTTTTTGATCGAAAGTATCCGATCAAGATAGGCATTTCACCCCTTTTCCTTACTTCGGAAAAAGATGAAAAAGCCAATGGCAACCGCAGTACCGATAACTGTAGGGATCGCCCAAATGCTCCACCAGTCGCGCATACCATTCTCCAGCGTAAAGGAAGTGACCGTCTCACCTGCAATAAACGCACCGATCAAGGCACCAATTCCAAGTGTCAAAAGGGAGTAGAAACCTTGGGCTGTACTTCGTAAATGATCAGGCACCCTGGTATCCAAATAGATCTGTGCCGACAACATGCCAAACACAAAGGCCAGACCGTGAACAATCAGACAGAGCATATACCAAAATTCTCCAGCGGCATCCAATCCGATCATGAAGCACCCATAGCGTAGCCCCCAGGCCAGCAAGCCGGCGAAGATGATGTACTTCAGACGGATGAACCGGAATGCCCAGGGGAGAATTAGCATAAAAAGAATTTCAGAACCCTGCCCAATCGCCATCTTCCCCGCCGCGTTATCAACCCCTACTTCATTCAAAAAGGGATTGACAAAGCTATAATAGTAGGCTGTCGGAATGCAAATCAAAGCAATGCTGATGATCATGACCATAAACGAGCGATCCTTAAACAGTGTTCGGATCTCTGGCCCCATCAATGCTTTGAAAATATTCGTTCCCTTATTCGGAGGAGTGTGTGGCAAAGTGAAGCAATAAAAACCTTGGATGACAGAACTGACCGCCGCGATCTGCAGAGGAAGTACTTGATCTTCTACATTCAAATAACTCAGTAAAAAGCCAACCATGATCCAGGAAACCGTTCCCCACACTCTTACTTTCGGAAAGTCTTTCTTGATATCCTTAATGTGGTGGAAACTAAGCGCATTTGCCAAGCTAAACGTGGGTACGTAGCAAAGCATATAGAGCAAAACAATCAAGTAAAATTCAGCAAAAGAAGTCACTGTGGCCAGATACCACATGAGCCCGCCGCCAACGATATGAAGGATTGCCAGTAGTTTTTCAGCTGCAAAAAGCCGGTCGGCTAATACCCCCAAAATAAAAGGGGATAAGGTCGCTGAAATAGCCGCCGTACCATACACCAAGCCCACTTCTCGGCCAGTAAATTCCAGTGTTTGCAGCAGGTAGGTTCCCGTCGTAACAAACCAGCTCCCCCAAATGAAGAACTGCAAAAACATCAAGACGGATAGCCGAAAATGTAGCAACGAAACTGGCTTTAGCCGACTAAGGTAGTCAGATTAATGTTTGCTAGCGACCCGGATAATAATGCCTACTGTCCGGAAACTCGTGCCAACCCTTCCTGGGCATCTTCATAATCGGGAGACAGGCGGAGCGCATACTCATAATCGCGACGAGCCTCCTCTGTGCGGCCTAACAATTCAGCAGAATACCCCCGAAAGAAATACGCGCCCACGTGCAGCGGTGAATTTTCGACGGCCATATTAAAGTGCTGAAAGGCAGTTTCCACCGAGTCCATTTCCATGAGCACCAAGCCCGCATTGTAATACCCCTTTTCATCGAGGGGAGCCTTGCGAATCGCATCTTTGTACGTTGCCAGTGCCCCCGCAAGATCATCTTGATCCCATAGGTATTCTGCCTTGGCACTCAACGCGATGGTGTTATTGCTATCCACCTCAATCGCATTGTTGAAAAAATCAATGGCGAGTGAGCCATCTATACTTCCGTGCAATTGGCCTAGCTTTACCCAGGCATCTACCATTTCCGGATCAATCTCTACCGACTCCTGAAAACTATTGATGGCGCGGTTGATATCACCCATTTCTTCAAAGTTTTTCCCCATGAAGAAAAAGGCCAATGGGTGCTGAGCCTGCAAGCGCAAAACCTTGTCGATGGTTTGAAGAGAAGCTGAATTTTGCTTTAAGAAAAGCTGAAGCTCACTCAATTTGAGCAAACTGGGTATATCTTCTGGATATAAGGCAACAGCCCGTTCCATCGTTTGAAGTGCCAGCCGGGAACGGAAATAATCCAAATAGATATCCGACAATAAATGGTGATAATCTAGATTCGTAGAATCCAATGTCATCGCCACTGTCATATCATTGATAGCCTGATCGAAATTATTTTTCTCGTAGAACAGTTCTGCCCGCGCAGCATATAGTGATGGATTTTGCGGCTGCTCTGTAATCCTCGTCGTCAATTCATCTATACCACCATCTCCTGTTACGGTTTCAGCAACCGTTTCTTCGGTGGCATCACCACCACATGCAGCCAAAAATGCACCTAGTATCGCTAAAAAGAGAATTCGTCTCATCCCTGGAATTTTATGATACGCAAAGGTATAATAAAACGCCTTGGCTCCGGTGTTCTGTATAGCAGGAATGAGGCAATTCGGTGCTTTAGCGAGTCAAGCCCCTGGACAACTACGCCAACTCGACCGGCTAATAGAATAAGCCTACGAATCGTATCGGTTAAGCTCCAAGTCTTCAATGATCCGTATCAGTTTCTCGGCATAGCGTGGATCAGTGGCGTATCCGGCGCGTTTTAAGCCTCGTGCCCAGCCTCGGTAATCGGTCGATTCCAAGCGAAAGAGCCCACTGTACCGATCTTTCTGGAGTATATGGCTGTGTGCAGTATAACTTTCTTCCACTGAAGCAAATATCCTGAAGAAGTCTTTATGATGGTCGTCATTGAAGTTACTGCAGTGTCCCTTTTTACAAGATTTTGAGAAGCATTTTATGCCGAAGTGGTTGTTATTCTCTCTAGCCAACCGGCTTTGGCCGATATTACTTTCCAATAGGGCTTGCGACATGGTAATACTAACTGGAATACCGTATTCTCGGAACTCTGCCCGAGCTAAGTGTACATGTTGTTCGACATAAGTCAATTGACGGCGACGCTTTTCGGCAGCTTCGGCACTTAGTGCTTTTGTGCCGATCTGTCCTCCGCTTTGCATGGATACATTCCGGGCCACCTGCTGATCTTCTTCCAGTGGATCATAAAACAAATCCTGGCTATGGGTTTGAAAAATTCCTCCTTCGCCTCGTTCCATTGAGAAGTTAATCGTAACATCTTTGTGGGTGATTAACCAGATCCCCAAACTTAGACACAGTAAGTAGGGCCATTTTTGTTGGAACCACATTTCCAGTTGTCGCCAACGAATTTGAAATTCTTCACGGGCACGGGCTGGCACTATATTGGGGTAAAATTTCATCACAAATTGTTAGTTGTTTTTACAAATTTAAACATTTTTGTTTGACAAAGAAACATTTTCCTACAATTTACACTAAGTGCAGGTCACAAAACGGTCCTGCAAAACGTTAAAAGTGAGCGATCTACCAAGAAAATTTAGAGCGCAAATGGTCGCAATAGTCGATGAGGCGTTTAACTTTGCGTTCGCAAATAGAAAAACGAATGAAAAAACTACTAAGCGCGATTGCATTTTTGGCAATTGTAAATATGGCTCAAGCGCAAGATCGTTACGGGCACTTAAATTTTGGAAACCTAATTGCCGAAATGGACGCCACAGCGGAGGCTAATACTGCTTTGGAGGAATTTCAGCAGGGACTCGTTGCTACAGGGGAATTAATGGCTGACTCTTTTCAGCAAATGTATCTGGCATTCAGCCAGGATGTCCAGAATGGCAATTTGACTCCTGTTCAACAACAGGAAGCCCAAGCGTTCTTACAAGCGAAGCAGCAACAGATTCTGGCTTACGAGCAAGAGATCATCCAGGATGTGTCGGAGAAGCGAGAAGAATTATTAGCCCCAATCATTGAGCAGGCCGAGGCAGCTGTCGCTAAGGTATCCGAAGCCAATGGCTTTACTATGGTGTTTGACACCAGCATCTTTGGCGCCGTTCTTTTTGCTCATGAAACGGAAGACCTGATGCCGCTGGTGAAAGCGGAGCTAGGCATCGAATAAGGATACTTTCCATGCTGGGCAAGCACTATGCGTGGCGACCTGCCGCAACTGCTTGCAATTGTGCATGATGAAGCACTCCTAGGAGTTTCCCGTAGCGATCCAGCACGGGTAAGCTTTCCAACTTATTTTGCATGAATTTTTCAGAGGCTTGCAGCAGATTTTCTTCTGGTGCAAGCCCTGTCCATTCGTAAGCGGCCAGTATACTTAGGAAAGGCTCCTCGGCACGATCCGTGAATGTGTCGGCTTGAATGGCGCGAGCAGTTGTGATAGTTTGCACCTGTTGCCAACTATCCAAAATAACGATGGGTTGATCATCCCAGCTGCTCACTTCTTCTTGGGCTTCAGCAATAGTCAGTTCCTCATGAAGGTAAAGTCGGTGGAAATTTGACTCGTAGTGGGTAGCAACCTGCTCCTGAGCCAGGCGCTCTTTCGCTCGCTGAGATTGTAGTTCAGCCATTGCCAACAGGCCCAACACCAATGCGCCGATCGCAAAGAACCAATCATTGGTTTGGTAAGCGATTGCTAAAAACCCAATGGCGAAGAGAATTCCGGCACTCGCCGCAATGATAGTGGCTCGGCGATAAGAGAACTTCGTGCCTAAGGCAGCGCGAAGTACCCGCCCTCCATCGAGCGGATAGGCAGGGAGTAAGTTAAATAGCGCTAGTACGGCATTGATCAGGAAAAACAGCACCAGACCATACTCCCACCAGGCTACATCAAACAGGATAATATTTCGCTGGGGGTTGATGATGAGCTGCAAGAGTTGCCAGCGAGCTCCATTCCCGCCTAAGATCAATGGAAGTGTAAGTAAAGTGAGTGCCAGGTTGACCAGTGGCCCGGCAAATGCAACCCACATCTCAATTCTGGGGTTTCGTGGAATTTTCTCCAGAAAGGCTCCACCTCCTAAGGGGTAAAGAACGATTCGCTGCGTACCGATCCCAAACCTTCGCGCCATTAGTGCATGTCCCAATTCATGCAGCAAAACAATAAGAAAAACCAGCCCCACCCAGGCGCCTAACCAGCCCAACGTACCTACACGAATCCCTTGCCCGGGCTGCCAACTGGAGAACAGTATCCAGGCAAAGACCAAGAGGAACGACCAATGAAATTGGATCGGAATTCCGGCAATCCGGCCTATTTGCAGGTTCGCTTTCATGAAGTATGGCTAGTAGTTCGCTATGTAGGATGCAAAAGAGCAACGCCCTGGTGTAGAACGTTGCTCTTTGTCGAACAGTTTATTTTATTGATCATCAGCCTCCTTCTACCGCTGCTGATCCAGCCACCGGTACATAAAGTTGCCCTTGCAAAACACCACGACTGATTACAATGCGCTGCACTTCAGAAGTGCCCTCATAAATCTGTGTGATTTTGGCATCTCGCATTAGTCGTTCCACATGGTATTCTTTCACAAAGCCGTATCCACCGTGGATCTGGACGGCTTCCACGGTGTGTTTCATCGCAACTTCCGATGCAAATAATTTTGCCATGGCACTGGCCTGATTGTAATCGAGGTGCTGGTCCTTTAACCAGGCAGCACGATACACCAACATCTTGGCCGCTTCAATATCGGTCGCCATATCGGCTAGTTTAAAGGCAATCGCCTGGTGCTTGCTGATCGGCTTGCCAAATGCTTCCCGTTCTTTGGAGTAAGCCAAGGCCAATTCGTAAGCCCCTCCCGCAATTCCTAAGGCTTGAGCTGCAATTCCGATCCGCCCGCCAGATAAGGTCTTCATGGCAAACTTAAAGCCAAACCCGTCTTCACCGATACGGTTTTCTTTTGGCACCTTCACATCCGTATACATAATGGTGTGCGTATCGGAGGAACGAATGCCCAATTTATCCTCTTTGGCGCCTACCTCCACACCATCCCAGCTCGATTCTACGATAAAGGCATTAATGCCGTGATGGCCTTTTTCCGGGTCGGTCTGTGCGATCACCAAATGCAGGCTAGATGTACCGCCGCTGGTAATCCAGTTCTTTGTACCGCTCAATAGGTAATGGTCGCCCATATCAACGGCCGTGGTGCGCTGGCTAGTCGCATCGCTACCGGCTTCTGGTTCGCTGAGACAAAAGGAGCCAATCCATTCTCCACTGGCAAGTTTCGGCAAATACTTTTGCTTTTGTTCTTCGGTACCAAAGGTTTCCAGTCCCCAGCATACGAGGGAATTATTGACCGACATAATAACGGAGCACGAATTGTCCACCTTTGAAATCTCCTCCATGGCAAGAACATAGCTCACCGAATCCATTCCTCCTCCTCCGTATTCAGGCGACACCATCATTCCCAGGAACCCGAGTTCACCCATTTGGCGCACTTCATCCGTGGGATAGAGCATTTTGCTATCACGCTCGATCACACCAGGCTTCAAGATTTTTTGGGCAAATTCTCTTGCCGCTTCTTTTACCGCCAGGTGTTCTTCTGATAGTTCAAAAATCATAATTGGTTACTTATTTTCGTCAGGACTTTTTGTCTACTAGTTTTCATCAAGATGCTTCAGGCGCTGCTGAATAGCCCGAAATCGCTCCTTGCGTTGAATAATGATGGGTTCAGCTGCCCTTTCCTCGCAATCGCGTAGTGCGCATCGTTCACAGGTCTTATTCACTTCGCGAACTTGAATTGCCGGATCGTTGAGCCACTTAATTTGCTTTCGCACATCATCATTTACTAATAAGCCTAAGGTCACACTAACATTTTTGTTCACCGTCGCGCCACTTTCTATCGGGCCACTGAGTCCGGGTCGCGCCAGCGTCAAGCACAAGTACTCGTCTGCTGTACCGAAGTATCGGCTTCGTTGCGCTCGCACAATAGTGCTCACATACTTTCCTTCGCTCTGCATTTCACCCAAATCCTTCAGCAAGGATAAGCTCACCCATCGGCGACAGTAATGTTCGAACAGGCCGTTGCCATGTGGGTGATGCCGGCGATTGAGGTGCAATTCCTTATCGACCTCAAAGGTATTCTGGGCTGGATCGTGGATGAACCGGAGGAAAAAGATCTTCGGCATGTTGAAATAGCGCGGCACTACATTCGTCAGCCGATGGTAGAACATCTCCGGTGTTGCATTGTAGCGATTCATAATGGAAAGGAACGCCTCTCCATCCCAACGTTCGGCCGCAAAGAAGCTGCGCATATCACTAATAAACGGATGCAAAGGCAGGTGCAAAGCCACTGAAAAATAGGTGGCGTAAGCATGATTGATCACTTCCTCAAATACCCGGCCCCGTAGGAGGCTCGATGTGTAGGCTCTTTCATTCAGGCTCAACACCTTAAAGGCCAATTCTTTACCGAATTGAAACGACCGCTGGATCGTAGTCAATTGCCCATTGAGCAACAGCTGCTTCTTGTTGGGTATAAAGACCGACCGTAAATCGCGCAGTTCATCAAATTCATCCAGGCCCGCATCGACAATTTCGTAGCCGTATTCTATTTCCAGCAAGCGCCCTAGCACTTCCGGCTGTAGCGGACGACTTGCCGGGATTTTGTGCAAAGCGGTAAACCGTTCTACTGCTTCCTCGATGTCTTCAAAATAGTTGTTGTGCAACTCCAGGTAGGCCCGCAGCGCCGCAAAGAAGAAATTCTCCTCGCGAACGGCATAGTTTCGAGACAATTCCAACAAAGTGGAAATAAACGCTCCCACGCGCAGTGGTGCGCTGGCAATCAGCTCCGCTACTTTATTCAGCTCAATGCCGAACATGTCCAGTGGCAACTCATTCAGGAAGTTGGATTGTAACAATTCCTCGACGGGAGCCAGGCTGGCATCTAGTTCTGTACTGACTAATTCCGAAACCGGAATCTCCAGGGCACTAGCCAGTACCGATACTTTGTCTGCCTTGGGATATTTCTTCCCCTTCTCGATCTCATTGAGGTATGAAACCGACATTCCGGTGACTTTGGCCAACTCCGCAAAGCTCATTCGCTTTTCCTGGCGGAGTTGCTTGACCTTCAGTCCGAAAATTATTCGCTCGTTTGGTGATTTTGCACTCATGCAGGGGCAAAAATACAACCTTTTAGCGAATTTTCGCCGACCTAAATTTCCAAAATCTTTCCGAACTTAGGAGTGATGGATTTAGCACTGACTAACGTCATGAACTTAAGCAGCATCACAGCACCAATCAAGTCAATTTTGCAAACTCCGATAAAGTCCCGCATAAATCTAGTTGGATGGTTGTTAACTCTTCTGGTAGGTAGTTTTACTATATACTCCTGTGGATTTAGAATTCCTCCTGCCAAACAAGCTGATTATCTTACAAAAATCCTTTTTGCGGATGATGAGCTAGCTGATTTCCAAGAAATAAAAGAAACTTATGGTGTGATTTACCTCGATTCTAGCTTTCAGGTTAGGCCAACAATTTATCCGGAACAACCTTTATATGGTAGACAGGATATCTTTATGAAAAATGACTGGAAGATGGCTCC